>Ga0335073_10001152_pt1 | contig 35101 bp, 22 predicted proteins | sample Lox_Sample_22_FD_207093 | JGI IMG/M metagenome (GOLD analysis project Ga0335073, IMG submission 207093) | Soil microbial communities from Loxahatchee National Wildlife Refuge, Florida, United States - Lox_Sample_2.2 | ecosystem: Environmental > Terrestrial > Soil > Wetlands | place: USA... | reverse complement strand
CGTTATCGATGACGGTCGTCGCTTCCTCGATGGCTCGAATCAGGTCTTCGATGTCATCGTAGTAGATCCGCCACCGCCTCCGGCGGCTCCGGGTTCAAGCTTGCTGTACTCACGCGATTTCTACAATGTTGTTAAGAAGCACTTGAGCACAAATGGGATCCTGCAGATTTGGTATCCCGCAGAGGATGGCGATCCGGCGACCACAGCTTCGATCGCGAAGGCCCTTATGCAATCGTTCCCTTACGTGCGGGCTTTTCGTTCCTACGATGGCGCATACGGCATTCACTTTTTGGCCAGTATGCACCCGCTGCCTGGTTTTTCCGCATCGGAGTTGGCGGCGCGCTTGCCGTCGGCAGCGGCTGACGATTTTGTAGAGTGGGGTCCGCAGTCACGTGCTCAGGATCAATTCCAGGTCGTTCTTTCCAACGAATTATCCTTGCAGCAACTCCTTGCCGGAGACCCTCGCGTACCCGCAATTCGCGATGACATGCCGGTCAATGAGTATTACTTGCTGCGACGGTGGTTCCATTCCTCCAGATGACCGGGTACTATCCCCACTATCTCGCGCCTGACCTTACTGTTCTTGTGAACTCGGACTGCTGACCCGTACTCTTTCGTACAGCCTTACGACATTGTCTGCGTAGATTGTGCGCCAGTCTGCGCTGTGATCGAGCACGTAATCCAGGTGCTTGCCGACAGGGAAGATCACATAGTCGATCTTGTACTTGTCCAGCAGTTCGAATGGCTCATCGATGGCGTTGATCTTCAGGTAATCGGCCAGCACGCCGTTGTAAATAAAAATGTCCGTGCGAGGATCGGCGAAGGTCTTGATCTCCGGTGCGTACCACTCGATATAGCCGCCCCAGGCGTAATAGTTGAATAAGCGGCCGGAGATCTGTTTCTGCTGCATGAAGCGGAGCGCATCGCGGGGAAATTGCGTATCGACGATGTGCTGAAGCTGCGCAGCGCTGGGATAGATCCAGATGACAACCGCGGCAGTGGCTGCAGTGGCGGCCAGGTTCAGCCACGGTCTTGGTTTCGGCACAACAGCAGCGTCGGAGGCGAGCAGCCGCAAACGCGGAGCGATCATCGGCACCAGGATGATGCCGGCGAAGAGTAGAAAGCGAATGTGGGTAAGTGACGCCCAGACCGCCAAGGCGGCCAGCAGAACGTCGCGCAGGGGCCACGGTTTCGGGGAGAACCAGGCGGTTGCAAGCAGGCCAAGAACCATGAACATGGCCAGCTTACCCCAGAAGGTGTGGAAGTCTACCGACTGCCACTCGGTCAAGTCGTGTCGGACAGCGGCCTGCCGGGAGAATAGCTCAAGGGGATATAACACCAGCCTGTAACCGTAGGGGTTAACAAACAGCGCGGCTATGGAAACGCCAGAAGCCGCCAAAAGTTTGCGAAGTTCCGCGGGTGTCCAGTGGTTGGTGATGACGCGGCCGGAATCGATCTTGAGCAGCCCGCAGACGATATACGTCCCCAGAACAACAAAACCCAGCACCCAGGAACCGTGCAGGTTAATCCAAAGTGCAAAGATCAGGGGCAGCATCCAAAGTGCTTTGCCCGTTCGCTCGAACCGATCTAACACCAGCAGCAGTGCGGCCAGACATAACCAGCCGAATTGGAATGTGCGAGGGCCATACGAGAAGGTACCGACGACTGCGCCCGCCAGGGTGACCAGCGCGGCGTCGGCTGGATCGGCGCCGCGGCGCAACGCCAGATAGTAGACAGCGCCGAAGATCAGCCACAACAGGACAAGGTAGACCGCCAGAAGCCCGCGCAGGTCCCAAATGCGGAAGGCGAGGTAATAAGGGATCTCTGACAGCCATTCGAAGTTGATCAGCGGGGCTCCCGCTGTGGTGAAGGTATAGATGTCGGTCCGGGGTAACATGTGAGTGCCAAGCAGCACTTTGGCGTTACGCATATGCACCCACACATCGCCATCTGCGATACGAAGGCTGGCTGGCACGAAGATGCCCAATGCGACCGCCGAAAACCATACTATAGAGATGGGGAACCAGCTTCGATCCAACGAGTTAGGCGGAGCTGGCAGCGAAGAGTTAGGCATCATCCCAGGTGACTGCCCACGTTGTGTTGCAGTATCAAACATATAACTCATCGCCACATTAGAGCCGCCAGAATAGCACTGGGCAAAGCCGATCTCAATGGTTCTCTGGCCAGACTAACCCGGCGGCCGAGTAATGAGTTGCGCGGGATGGTAACCAGAGTAGAGCGATTACCATAGTCACGAACTAGCAAAATTTGCAGTTGTCTATTTTTGAATAGCTGAGTAGATTAGCTCAGCTGCTCCAGACCATTTCCTTCTTCCTGTCAGACAAAGAAAGCTTTGTTGACAGAGGGTTGACGTGGTTGGGGCGCTAAATCGAGCCAAGAACTTTACGAAAGGATATTGCACAATGGTTAACCTGTTGAAACAGCTCCACAAGGAAGAAGCGGGCCAGGACCTGATCGAATACGCGCTGATCGGACTGATCGTCGCGTTGGGCGCCCTCGCTGGTATGGGACAACTGGCTTCGTCGATCAACAACGAGTTCACGAAGATCGGCTCCAGCCTCACCTAGTCAACGTAGATGTTTGCCTGTGGAAGCAGGCTATGTAGGCGGAGCGACTGCACTCCTGTGATCGGTCCGCACGCAATAGAACCAAAAGCAAGCGCGCTTGGCCGGGCGTGTCGCTACGAGCTGGTTTTCCCCTCGTAGCTTGCTTCCGTATTTGCTTCACGAATTGATGCGCCATGAATCGGGATTCTCTTCTTCTCTGTGTCGCCTTGGTGTTGTCGGTCGTGGCGGCAATTCTCGATTTACAGCGACATCGCATACCGAACTGGCTTACCTACCCGGGTATTGTGCTCGGCTTTGTGTTACGCGGAGTGCTTTTTGGCTGGAAGGGTTTGCTCGGCGCGCTTGCCGGCTGTCTTCTGGCCGGCGGGATCATCTTCGTATTCTACGCGGTGCGTGCCATGGGAGCGGGCGACGTCAAGCTATTGGCGGCAATCGGCGCGTTGGTAGGGCCGCGAGAGGCCGGAGGTGTTCTTCTCGCTACTGCGATCTTTGGAGGAGTGCTTGCAGTCATCTATGCGCTCTATCGTGGTCGGCTGGTCGGCACTCTTAAGAACGTTGGCTCCGTATTACGGTTTCATGCTTCCGCGGGGTTGCATGCGCATCCGGAAATCAATCTGGACAACGCCGCGGCCTTGCGGATGCCATACGGTTTGGCCATAGCGTTGGGAACGCTGTACATGTTTACTTCAGTTTGGTGGAGGTGATTTACGAAGCAGCGACGTCTCGGTCTCGCGCTCGTAATGGCCTTGGTGATTTCACTGGCCGTCTCGTATTTCCTGTACAGCCGGATCAAGCGGCAGTTTGCAAAATCGGTGCAGCCGGTGAAAGTTGTGGCGGCCGCACGGGAGCTTGACGCGGGTGTCACGATTACGGCCGACGCGGTGACCACAATCGACTGGCCGGTGAATTTCCCCCTGACGGGGACGACCACGAAGCCTCAGGACGTGATTGGTCGAATGGTTGTTTTCCCCATAGCGGCGAACGAGCCGGTCCGCGAGTCTCTTTTGGCTGCTCCCGGGGTCGTGGGTCTCACGGCGAAGATTCCGGACGGTATGCGGGCTGTCGCAGTAGAGACCAACGATGTCACCAATGTCTCCGGGTTCTTGTTCCCAGGCTGCCGGGTAGATGTGCTGGTGACTTTCCGTCCGGACAATGCTCGTCCTGACCAGGACATAACCGCAACGGTACTGCAAAACATCGAAGTCCTTAGCACTGGCGAGCGGCTACAACCCGATCCCTCCGGCAAACCACAAAAGGTACACACCGTAACAATGCTGCTGACGCCGGATGATTCGCAAAAACTCGTCTTGGCGGCAAATAAAGGAACGGTACAGTTTGTACTTCGGAACGGCAGTGATCAGGCGCAGGAGATCCATCGTCCCGTCCAGATGAAGGATTTGCAAACCTTTGGTCCAGCACCAGCGCAGGTCGCAGTGCGGAGGGCGCCTGCTCCCCCGCCTAAGCCTCAGCAGAATGTATACGAGGTTGAGACCTACGATGGTACTAAGAAAAGCATGGTGAAGTTCTGATACATACCTTGAAACGGAGCGCTCCCTTGCGACACAAAACAGGTATTAAAGGACTGCCGTCAAAGATTACAGCCTGCGTGCTGTTTGCTTGTACTGTTTTGTTCTTCACGCCGTGCATGTCGGCGCAGGAGGGCGCTCAACAGCAGTCGCCGCCTGCAGCGCCGTCCGCGGAAACGCCACCTCCGGCTCAGGAAGCCGCGCCTGCCGCAGAAAGTGCGCCCCAAGCCGCTACGCCAGCACCCGCCCCGGCTTTCGCGACGGCTCCGCACGGAATGCGGCAGGATGAGAGTGGGCCCGCAGGAAGTCCCGAAACCGTACATATCCTGGTGGGACATTCGCTGCTGGTGCACACTCCGGACCGCGTGAAGCGCATCCTGACCGGCAATCCCGAAGTCATTGAGTCGGTAGTCACGTCTCCGGCTGAGTTAGTCGTGACTGCCAAGAAGCCGGGCAGCAGCAGTCTCATGCTTTGGGACCAAGCGGGACACAACCGAAATCTCGACGTGGACGTGGACTTGGACGTGGGGCCGCTGCGGAACAGTATCGAGCAGTCGTTTCCTTACGCGAACATCGATGTGCAGTCGAGTGCCGACAAAGTAGAGCTGATTGGGACGGTTCCCAACAAGGAAGTTGCTGACCAGATCTACAAGATGGCCGGGAACTTCTCGAAGAATGTAGTGAACGGTTTGCAGCTCGCGGCCCCCCCGCGCCAAAAGCAGATCATGCTCAAGGTGCGTTTCGCGGAAGCGGACCGTACCAAACTATCGCAATTTGCCTTCAACCTTTTCAGCACGGGTGCGGCCAATAGCATTGGGACTGTGAGCACGCAGCAATTTGGCCCGCTCGCGACCTCGGGGGTCGGTTCGGGTAATTCGGCGACTTTCAACTTGTCTGACTTGTTGAATATCTTCATTTTCCGGCCAGACATAAACTTGGGTGCAACGATCGCGGCGCTGGAGTCAAAGAACATTCTGCAGATTCTGTCCGAGCCGAATTTGATGGCAGAGAGCGGCGCGCCTGCGCACTTCCTCGCCGGCGGCGAGTTTCCCTACCCCGTGGTCCAGGGCGGAGCGGCGGGTACGGTTCCAACGGTGACGGTTACGTTTAAACCCTATGGAGTAAAGCTTGAGTTTGTGGGAGTAATCGGGGACAATGACACGATTCACCTAAAAGTTGCTCCGGAGGTCAGCACGCTCGACTACACGAACACGATTGTGCTTTCGGGGTTCGTCCTGCCGTCGATCTCGACCCGCCGTGCCGAGACTGAGATCGACCTGAAGAGCGGGCAGAGTTTTGGTATCGCGGGCTTGCTGGACAAGCGTGCGACAGTAGAGTTGAGCAAGATTCCCGGTATCGGTGATGTTCCAATTCTGGGTGAGCTCTTCAAGTCGCGAAATGTCAACTTTACCAATACAGAACTGCTGGTGCTGGTGACGCCAACGATTGTAGATCCAGTTATGGGAGAGGTGCCGACTCCGCAACCCAAAGTCAGTTTCCCGGTGGCGCCGCTGGATGATGGATCCTACGACAAGGGGTTACCGTATCAGCCCAAGAATTCAGGGGCAACGAAGTGAGTGCTACTGGCGAACAGTCGACAATTCTGGCGTCGCGCAGTGCCGAGTTGCGCATAGGCATTATCTGCGTCAACTTGGATCCTGGCTCGCGTGAGAGTCTTGAGCGCATCGTTGCGCAGAGCCCTGGGGCCCGTGTCGTCGACAACGCCGACCGACTGATCACCCCTCGCGAGGCGATGCGGATGCTGGAACAATTCCAGCACCGCGTCATGATCATCGACTTCGATGAGGGGGACGAGAGCGCCCGAGTCGCGCGCAACATACGCGCTTCCTGTGAGGGCGCCATTACCCTGTTTGCGGCATCGAGCGACAGCAGTCCGGAACACATCATCACCGCCATGCGCGCGGGATGCTCGGAGTACCTGACCAAGCCTTTCCGGTCGGACCAGATCCTGGATGCGCTGGCGCATGTAATAACGGTAGGTCAAGGAAAATTACCCGTACAGAAGGGGCGCGTCCTCACCCTGATGGGGGCCAAAGGTGGAGTCGGGGTCACCAGTTTGGCAGTCCATCTCGCCCTTAGCCTGGTGGAAAGACACAGTAAGAAATGCCTCTTGATCGACCAGCATCCTGCACTCGGCGAGGCGGCGCTTTGCCTCGGCTTAGGACGCCATCAGTACAGCTTCTATGAGTTGGTCCATAACATGGACCGGCTCGATGCGGAATTGCTCCAGGGTTTTTTGTTGCACCACTCCAGCGGACTGGATGTGCTGGACGCGCCGCAGGCCATGCAGGCTTTCCGAGATACACCGCCAGACGCTATCGAGCACACGCTGGCATTCTTGGCGGACAACTACAATTTCATTGTTATTGATGCTCCGCCGGGACTAAGTGAGGATACTTGCGCTGCGATCCGGCAATCAGACCGGCTCGCCATCGTTATTACTCCCGAGCTGCCGGCGGTTCACAACGCGATCCGCTCGATCGAGTTTCTTACCGGCTTGCACTATCCCGGCGAAAACATCGATATTGTGATGAATCGCTGCTCTAAAAAGAATCGCCTCGATGACCGTGAAATCGAATCGTCGCTTCACCGATCGATCGCTGTGAAAGTGCCCAATAGCTATGCCCAGTTTGTGGGTGCCATCAATGCTGGCATGCCGATTGATCGCAACCAGAAGTCCGATCTAGCGTCGGTTTTTGACTCCTGGGCGGATCAGCTGACGGGAGAGGAGATCGAAGACACGGCCGCTAAGAATGGATCCTCGCGTGGCAAGTTTCTAGGTCTTTTTGGCAACTGAATTAAGGAAGGGTCATGGGGAATACGAAAACCTTTGGGCCTGATATGAAGGTGGGCAGTGGCGTCTGGACGGCGTCACGCACGATTGGCGTTACCGCGAAAAGATATCAGGAACTGAAAACCACGCTGCACCGGGAACTGCTCAGCCAGATTGATTTGGAGAAGCTGACCACCCTGGACGACGCCAGGGCCCGCACGCAGGTAAAGGAAATAATTCAGGGCCTGATTGTTAAGCTGGATGTCCCGCTCAGTACCGCCGAACGCGACCGTTTATCGCGAGAGGTGGTACACGAGGTTTTCGGTTTGGGACCTCTGGAGCCGCTTCTCCAGGACGGCAGTATTAGCGACATTCTGGTCAACACGGCAAAGCAGGTCTACATTGAGCGTAACGGCGTGCTGGAGTTGACTCCGGTAGTGTTTAAGGATGACTACCATCTTCGCCATATCATTGACAAAATTGTCTCGCAGGTGGGGCGGCGTGTCGACGAGTCATCGCCGATGTGCGACGCGCGTTTGGCGGACGGATCTCGCGTCAACGTTATCATTCCTCCCTTGGCTGTAGATGGACCGATCCTTTCCATCCGCCGTTTCGGGAAGGTTCCACTGGGAACGCAGCAGTTGATTGCCAATCGCACGGTAACCAGCCCCATTTTTGAAGCCCTGAAAGGTGCCGTACGGTCCAAGCTGAACATTGTCGTTTCCGGAGGCACCGGCGCCGGCAAAACGACTCTGTTGAACGTTCTCAGCGGCTACATCGGCGATAACGAACGCATCGTTACGATCGAGGACTCGGCGGAATTGCAGTTACAGCAAGCGCACGTGGTTCGCTTGGAATGCCGGCCTCCGAACCTGGAGGGCAAGGGAGCGGTGCGACAGCGCGAGCTGGTCATTAACGCCTTGCGTATGCGCCCTGACAGGATCATCGTCGGCGAGGTCCGTGGCGAAGAGGCTCTCGATATGCTGCAGGCGATGAATACCGGCCACGATGGCTCGTTGACCACGATTCACGCTAACAGCCCGCGCGACGCCGTCGCGCGTCTGGAAACCATGGCGCTGATGTCGAACCTGAACCTCCCGGAAAAGGCGCTTCGCCAGCAGATCGCATCGGCTATTGCTTTAATCGTTCAGATCGCCAGAATGAGCGACGGAACACGCCGCTTGACCTACGTGACCGAGATTACTGGCATGACCGGGGACGTGGTCGCGATGCAAGATATTTTTATCTTCGAGAAGCTGGGCATCGATGTCAACGGTCACGTGTTCGGCCGATTCCGGGCAACCGGAGTCTCGCCTAAGTTTGCCGAGAGATTGAAGAAGGCCGGCATCAGCCTCCCTACCAACGTATTCGAACATTCCTTCGAGGTTTAGACGGAGCGCAGCTATGTCGATGATCAGCGTATTTTTTGTCGTGTTGATCGCTGCCTTCGCCACGATCGCGTACTTCACGGAGCCCTCGGAGGCGGAAAAACGCACCCAGCAACGCATGAGTCAGCTGGACCGCCCGGTTATGCAGGGCGAGGATGAGCAGGCGGAGCTGGTAAAGCGCGTTACTTTCAGCCGAATTGTCTGGCTGGATCGTTTGCTGCGCGAGCACAAACATGCACTTCAACTGCAGTTGTGGCTGGAGCAGGCAGCGCTGCCGTGGACCGTCGGGCGCTTCTTCTTTTATTCCGCTTGTGCCTTGCTCATCGGCGTGATTCTCGGCAACTGGTGGCTTCCGGTGGGTTTTGTGGGATGGATTCCCGGGGTCGCGATGGGGTTGTTTCCTCTGGCGTATGTCGGCTATAAGCGCTCCAAGCGCTTCAATCGGTTCAATGTCCTGCTTCCAGACGGAATCGACTTGATTGCTCGCTCGCTTCGTGCTGGACAGTCGTTGCCCAGTGCCTTGGTAACCGTAGCCGAGGAGATGTCAGATCCGCTGGGTCCTGCATTTCAGGTTTGCGCGGATGAAATGAACTATGGCCTGCCATTCCGCGAGGCCATGAATAATCTTTTCCGGAGGTTTCCGATCCGGGATTTGCAGTTCCTGATCTCGGCCATACTCATCCAACGCGAAACCGGCGGGAATTTGCCGGAGTTGCTGGATAAGACTGCCGGGGTGTTGCGATCAAGAATTACGCTTCAGCAAAAGGTCAGAGTACATACCGCGCAAGGACGCATGACGGGCGCTATTCTTATCGCAATGCCGTTTGTTGCTTTTGTTCTCACCAATCTCATACGACCGGGTTACACGGCCCCGCTTTTTGACAGCCCAGTCGGGCACAAGCTGGTCTATTTCACCCTAATCAGCATGACGTTAGGCGCACTGGTCATTCGAAAAATTATCCAGGTCAAGTATTGATATGGAGCTCATCCTTATCACGGTTTTCGTCGCGCTGGCAGTCTTCACTGCCGCTTCCCTGGTCATTTACCTGATCATGGTGGAGCGCTCGCCAGCTGGAGACCGCCTGGCAGCCTTACGTACGGCCGTGGAATCGGACGTTGATCCTTATGAGGCCATCGAGCCGCAGGATACTTTTTCTGTAATAACCCGCCCTCTGGCGCCGTTTCGCGATTGGTTGCGGGCGCGAGACGAAGACTTGGCGTACCGGCTCGGGGTTGCGGGCTATCGTCGGCCGGAGGACGTCAATACATTCCTGACCTTTAAGATACTGATGCCGGTTCTCGGCGTGTTGCTGGCGACATTCGCTGGCGCTGACAACTTTTTTTTCGTCGCTCTTATTCTGGGTGTAGGCTTCTTCTTCGCGCCTGACATGTTTTTGTTTAACGTGATCTCACGGCGCAAGCTGAAGGTTGGCAGGGCGCTGCCGGATGTCCTGGACCTGCTGGTGATCTGTATGGAGGCGGGTCTGGGCATTGATCAGGCCACATTGAGGATCGCCAAGGAAATAGAAGGTGTATACCCCGAGTTGAGTGAGGAGCTGCTGATTACGGCATACGAGCAGCGGGCTGGAAAACCGCGCATGGAAGCGTGGCGCAGCATGTCGGAGCGAGTTGACATCGATACCGTGCGTCAGTTTGTCGCCATGCTGCTGCAAACCGAACGGCTGGGGACTCCCATTGCTCGATCCCTTTCTCAGTTTGCCGATGCTTTGCGAACTCGGCGATTATTGCTGGCTGAAGAACAGGCGGCCAAAACCACCGTGAAGCTGATTTTTCCTCTGGCGATTTTCATCTTCCCGGCGCTTTTTGTCGTGCTGCTGGGACCGGGGATACTTACTGTGCTGAAGTCGATAAATGGCGGATAGCAGATAAACAACCAACAAGGGAGAGCTTATGGATAGCGTTACGATGATCCGAGTGGTGGCGGGAGTAGTGGCCGTGGTTCTGTTAGCGGTTGTCATTGCCAGACGTAAGAGTATGGCGTCTTCGAAGCGCAGTACCACGAAGAGATAGTATGCCAGACGAGATGGTGTGCGTTCGCAACACGACGCGCGGCACCGTCTTAGGTGAGCGGATCTCGGTGGCGGGAACGAGTTTGAGCCGGCTCGTGGGGCTTTTAGGTAAGCGCGGGTTGGAGCCCAGCACGGGCCTTTTGATCATTCCCTCGCAGGCGATCCATACGGTCGCCATGCGGTTCACCATTGACGTTGTTTTTGTGGATCGAAAGTGGCAAGTGATTCAATTGCGCCCGGCGATGGTTCCGTTTCGGGTTACCGGAGTTTACTGGAAGGCCCAATCCGTGATAGAGTTACCCGTCGGAACCATTGCTCAGACGTCAACCGAAGTAGGAGACCAGTTGTCGATCGTATGACGGAACGGCTGGCTCTCATATTAGATGATGTTGGGCCATGTATGCGCGGTACGGCGCTTCGCTCAAGGTTGAAGACCCCGGGGGGAGTATGCGCAGCATGACGTTGGCGGCACCTACCCTGGTCACAACCTGATCTAAACGACACCGCTGCATTCTTGCCGGTGCTTTTTTCGCATCGGGACAATTCAGGTTACCGGCTTATCAGAAACTGGGCCCACCGGCCTATAGAGGATTGTGGGCAAAATAGCCTGCTTGGGATTGGCGAGCGCTCGGCCATGCCGCAGCGAGACCGGGCCACCGAGGGCGGGCTGTTTCAGTTGTAGCCCTATCGAGGTGCGCGATGCTTCGTTCGAAAAACTGGAAGATGATTGGAAGGTTTAAGCGCGACGGTTCCGGCTCTTCGATGCTGGAAATGGCATTCTCCAGCGCCATGTTTGTGCTCCTGATGATGGCGACCATCGACTTCGGATTTCTATATTACACGAAGGTAACGATGCAAAATGCCGTTCGCCAGGCTGCGCGCTACGCCATCACCGGCAATTGCCAATCGGGGACGTGCTTCAACACCACTGGGACGAATAACAGCCCCAGCGATCGGCTAAATACAATCATCACGACGGTGGTGAACTATTCGTTCGGCCTGATTACATCCAGCAATGTGACCGTGATGTGTATCTCGGGGAGCTGCCCCAGTTATGGTGGTTATGGCTCAAACAATGCAGGCGGCCCGGGCGATACGATCGAGATAACCGCTACTTATACCTATCATCCATTTTTTCTCTATCCTGCAAAATGGATGGGGGGAAGCTACATGTATACGGTCCGCTCGGTGTTTAAGAATGAGCAATTTCAGCCGCCCAGCTAAGGAGGGGACCTCATGCTAATTCGACGGCGTAACAACTCCGGTCAGGCTCTGGCGGAATTTGCACTCATCTTGCCTATAATGCTGACCTTTGTATTCGGCATTTGGGATTTTAGCCGGGCTATCTACGATCGCGAAGTCACCATGAATTTAGCGGGAGAAGGTTCCAGCCTGGCCTCGCGGAGCACGGATACTTTGGCTCAGGATATCACTGCCGTCATCACGGATACAGGCTCAGATATAAGCATGAGCACGCATGGATGTGTGATCATGACCACGGTCACGTCTACTACCAGTAGCGGAAAAACCACATATCCTATCACGCAGCAGGCCACATCAAGTACCTGCTACGGAAGCCCAGGCAGCAAGATTGGTAATTGCACTCCGGTGTCCGGCAGTTGCACCGGGAAAGCCACTATCCCGGCGGGACTCCAGACATTGTTTACCGGTAACCCGAGTGCAACGGTGTACATCACCGAGGTATTTTACGCATTTTCACCGGCGACCCCGATCGGTAAATTCCTGCACGACAGCAGCGTCTTACCGTCGGAGGTTTACTCCGTCGCGTTTTACTGAAGAGGTTGGCCTATGCGCAAAGGATTCTTTCGCGATACTGACGGGCAAATGATGATGATGCTTGCCTTCTATGCTGCCGTGCTGATTCTGTTCGCCGGTATTTCCCTGGATATGGGTCTGATCTATATGACCAAGGCACGCCTGGGAAATGCGGTGGATTCGGCCGTGCTCACCGCGGCGAAGAATTACTCGCAGGGAACGACCACGGCGCAGGGTCTCGGGCAGGACATGTTCTATGCAAACTTCGGAACCGCCTGCGGTGCGAGCGGCGTGACCTGTACCTGGTCCTGGTGTCCGGGCGGAGCCTTGTGCAGCGGCACGGCTGTCAGCGCGCAACTGTATGCCACGACCCCTTTCGATACGCACTTTCTCGGCTATTTACCAGAACTGAGGCTATGGCATCTCGGCGACACGGCACAGGCGACCCAAAGCACGCTGGTGATGACGATCGTTTTGGACAGATCGGGGTCAATGAGTTCGGATGGCGGGGGCACGGCGCTGCAAGCTGCCGTTCCCCTGTTTGTTGCTGACTGGCCGCAAAATGTCGATTACCTGGCCATGATCAGCTTCGCCAGCCACTCCACAATCAATGTGCCTATCACGACAACATTCAAGACAGCCATCGATAACGCCGTATCGGCTATGTCGTTTACGGGTGCGACATTCGGCGGCGGCGCGGGTTCCGGTAGCGTCTATAGCCCGGCCAATGGGCCGCCGTTAAACATGGCGGATACGCAGAATACAAACGGCGTTGCCTTGCTTCCAAAAAACCAGCCATACACGAAGGTTATCGTCTACTTTACCGATGGACTGATGAACACCCTCCAGGACCAGTTCACTTGCAATGGCGTTGCCAATACGCTGCTCAACTACGGCGGTTCCGACCCTGACAGCCCTGGGGAAGGATCACCCTACAAACCCGAAGCGGTGTACAGCTTGAATCCGACCGCCGAACTCACGACGTACTACTGCTACGACCCGACCAGCGATCCGGACCACGGGAATTACACCAATTGTCAGACCACTTACCTGCCGATGTACAACAACAACTCATACAAATGCACGTATGGGGGTGCGCAGCTCACGTTTCCCTCAGAGGAACATCCTCCCACGCAGGCGGTCAATCGCTGGAATGTATCGAATGAGGCCAAGTACCGCGCCAAGTACACGGCCAACAACATTCGTGCGGAGAACCCTGGTACGTACATCTACACGATCGGCCTGGGCACCTCCGTCAGCGGCGACGCCTGTACTGAAGCATTCCTCGCGACGCTGGCGAACGATCCCAGTGCCGCAAGCTACACTGGCGGGAGTAATTGCGACTCGGGCGCGGGAGTCTACAACTCCGCCCAGCCGGCGGGACTGTTCCTCGTCGTGCCCGATTGTCCTTCCACGGCTTGTACTGCGGAATTGGAACAGGCGTTCAATATCATTGAGGCAAAGATAGCGCTGCGCTTGTCGCAATAATGGAGACGTGCGTGCCGGGCCCGGTCGTTTCCGCGGCCGACACCACCTCATGCCCGGCTTGGCCGAACTGCTTCGTTGCTCATGCCTTGGGGTGAGCGGGTGAGAGTGTCCCCTATCGCCTGCCCGTATCCGTTATGGTTATTCCCGGACGAGCTGTGAAAGCGACTTTTAAGCTCTTAAGGCTCCGCCGGTAGGTTAACTTGCGACGCGGCGCTGTCAGACCGGCCTTGTAGCGAGAATTCCGGTATTGTAGACGTCGGAATCACAACCGCCGGAATCGAGAGTCCAGGAACCGAGAATTCCGGTATCGAGACGGTTGGTATTTCGGACGTCGGTATCGCGACCTCCTCTACGGGGGATGTAGGTACCGAGAACGTCGGTATTGAGGTCGACGGTATTGGGGAAGAGGGCACTGAGGATGCCCAGGTGGTTGTCACGGAGGATGCTCCCATATCGGAGCTGTCTCCGATTTCCTGGGCGCAGAGCGCTGGTCCGATAGTAAGAGTAGCAACGGCCACGACGATTAGGATCATCCGCATTGTCTCAGTCCTCACGCTAACGTTGCCTAACACGACGAATCCCACTATCCATTGTAATAGGTAGGTCAAGTCTCGAAACCACAGCAAACCTTGCGACCTGGTGGCATGGATGGCAGAACAATCTCGGCTCAGATGATCGAGTAATTGGCTGGCCCGATCCATGATGGACCAGGCAAAGGCCAACCTCGGAAAATATACTACGTTCCCAGAAAATTATGGTACTCTCGTTGCGCTTGCCGGGCTTGGCCAGCCATTGGCAAGATCTGCCCCACGCGGCGCGCTAAGAGGCGTCCAGCGAGGCGATTCGCTCCCGCTCTTTACACCCTTTGGAGAAGTGTCCAGATGTTGCGTCGGTTCGGGGCTTGCACTGCGGGACGGCCCACCCGGAAGGTTCTCAGCCGCAGTTTCGTCTTCGTCGTTTTTCTTTCTTGCGCTGCACTCTTCTCGGTGTCTTTGTCCGCGCAACAGATGATCGCTGTACCCGGCACGCCGCAAGCGGTCACCAGCGGCAAAGCGGTGCTGGTCGGGCCGTTCAACCCGCAGCAGATGTTGCGGCTGGTGATTGTGCTGCAAGCGCCGCATCTTGACGAGGAGAAAGAGTTCGTTCGCGAGTTGCAGGATCCAACCTCGCCGAACTACCGCCAGTTCCTGAGCGCCGACGAGTGGAACGCGCGCTTCGCGCCGTCGGGAGCGGACGAACAGGCGGTCGTCACCTGGGCGCAGAGCCAGGGACTGAGTGTTACCCGGCGCTATCCCAATCGCCTGGTAGTCGCGCTGGAAGCGCCGATCGCAACGATCCAGAAGGCTTTCAACGTTACCATCAACTCCTATCAAATCGACGGCGCGCCGTATTTCTCCAACGATCGCGATCCCTCGGTTCCGGCTTCGCTCGCCAGCGTCGTGCAGGTGATCGGCGGGTTGGATAACATCGAAGTTGCCCACCCTTACAATTCCTTCGGCCGAAAGCTCTCACCTCCGATTTACACTCCCGGCCTCATGTGTACACAGCTCGAACCCCGCCTGATGGGAGACGGCGATGCAAACAAGGCGGTTGCCAGGCGGACGATCAATAAGAATGCCAGCCGCGACATTCTCTACGGAGCCTACGAACCTCCCGATATCTACAGCTCTTATGCTTATAATTACGCGCCGTTAAACGGCCTGCGCCATTGCTGTAATCCGCTGAATAATCCCAACAACTCGCCCGCCCAATCTTCGGTTGCAGTCCTCGTCGGCGGTTCCTATTACGACACTGACCTAAGCATCTTTGCCCAACAATACGGGCTTGCCACGAACGCGCAGCAGATCTCCGTCGAAGGGGGTATGCCCGAAAACGACGCCGAGCCAACGTTGGATGTGGAATGGGCTACGGCAACCGCAAACAGCTTCGGTTCGAGTGCAAGCACTGCGGCCGTTTACGTCTATGAAACACCAGCCTACACCTACGACGCGCTCGTCAACGGGCTGCAGTGCGCGGAGAGCCAGAACAACGCTCGCGTACTTAACATGAGCTGGGGAGGCGCAGAGCTTTATTCCTGGACCGAGAGCCAGATGACAGGCATGGACAACATTTTCCTTCAGCTCGTCGGCGAAGGATGGTCGCTGGTTGCCGCCGCCGGTGACAACGGCGCCAGTACCGATTGCCTTGATCACACGGTCGCCAGCTTTCCCGCGTCTGATCCTAACGTCACCGCCGTCGGCGGTACGCAACTGACAACGATGATCGGACAATATGGCCACGAGGTCACCTGGACTGGAGGGCCCTATGGCTGCTCCCAGAATGACGGGGGAACGGGTGGGGGATGTAGCCAAATGTTTGCGAACCCACCCTATCAAGGGAATACATCTTGTGGAAATAAGCGTAGCGTTCCCGACGTCGCCCTGAACTCTGACGGGGTAAACTCCCCGCAGATTTTCATTTGGCAGGGTGATTACTACTACGTTGGCGGCACCAGCGTCGCCTCACCCGAAGTATCCGGCTTCATGGCGCAGGAGAACGCTTACCTGCTCTACATTCAGAATATCGTCGGCGATACCTGCGGCCCGAATCGCAACGCGCCTTGCGCGCCGCTGGGTCCCGGCAATCCGTACCTCTACAACGAGGGCCTGAACCACTTCGCGCCGCACTATCCCTTCTATGACATAACGTCCGGCTGCAACAGCAACGACATTACCCAGATGTACGGCCTGCATTACTACTGCGCCGGTGCCGGCTTCGATCAGACCAGCGGCTGGGGTTCGGCCAACATGCTTCAGCTGGCCTGGATGATCAACTACGACCTTGCGGGCGACGGCCGAGGGCCATCGGTTGCGATTACCGGACCGCCGGTAAACCAGTGGTACAACACCGATCAGACCGTGAGCTGGACGCTGACTGACCAGAGCGGCAATGGCCGGCATCCGAATGGTCCATCAGGAGCGATCCTTGCCTGGGATGCCGACCCTGGCGACCCGCATAGCGAACCCACTCCTGGCGGCGGCAGCGGTTATTACGGCCCGACCAGCTTCGGCGCGACCGGCTCGGGCAACGGGCTGGCAAATCTTTCGGTCGGCTGCCATAACGCCTACGTTCGGGGCTGGGACAATGCGGGTAACTCCGGACTCAGCACCTATGGCCCGCTCTGCTTCGACAATGTTCCTCCGGTCACGACCATCACTCTCAGTGGCAACACGCAGGACGGGTACCACTACACCGGTCCGGTGCTGGTCACCATCGGCGCAACCGACGTGGGCTGCGGTGTGGCCGCCACCTACTACTCCATCAACGGGGGGAACTTCCAAAACTATTCCGCGCCGTTCAATGCCTACTTGCCGCAGACCTATCAGGTCGCGGCGTACAGCGTGGATTGCGCCGGCAATCAGGGCCAGACCGTCTATTCGTATTTCGACATTCAGTCGAACCAGCAATTCGCGGTCACAGTGACCAAGTCCGGCACCGGCAGCGGCACGGTCACCAGCAGCGATGGCCAGATCAACTGCGGAACAACCTGTTCGGCAATGTATTGGGATGGTCAGCCGATTACGCTGACGGCATCGGCTGCCGCGGGTTCGGTTTTCATCGGATGGCAGAACTGCGACCTGAGCTTTGGCCTGACCTGTACGGCGACCATCACCGCGGCACGTACGATCAACGCCATCTTCGACATTCCCGTGGCGCTGCAATTCGTTCCCGTCACCCCCTGCCGTGTGGTCGATACGCGCGGCCCGGTGGGACAATTTGGCGGCCCGACGATGGCGGGCGGGTCGGAACGCGACTTCCCCATCCCCAGTGCCCCGAACCTGGCCAATTGTGGCGACACCATCCCGGAGACGGCAGCGGCTTACGCCCTGAACGTTACCGTTGCGCCGCATGGCAGCCTGAATTATCTGACCGCGTGGCCGACCGGGCTGACGCAGCCGGTGGTCTCCACCCTGAATTCCTATGACGGCCGGGTGAAGGCCAATGCCGCGATTGTGCCCGCAGGCTCGAGCGCTTCGGTCAGCGTGTACGTCACCGACACGACCGATGTCATCATCGATATCAACGGCTACTACACTGCGAGCAACGATACGACGCTGGCGTTCTTTCCGCTGACGCCGTGCCGCATCGTCGATACGCGCGGCGCGGAGGGACAATTTGGCGGCCCATACCTTTCGAACCAGCGGACGCGCGACTTCCCGCTGCTGCAGAGCTCCTGCCTGAGTGCGGCGCAGAATGCGCAGGCGTATTCGCTGAACATCACCGCCATCCCCCACGGTTCGCTGGGATATCTGACGGTGTGGCCGGCGGGGGTGCAGATGCCGGTAGTCTCGACCCTGAACGCCGGGACCGGCACGGTGGTAGCCAATGCTGCGATCGTCCCGGCGGGAACGGGCGGCAGCGGCGACATCGAGGTTTATCCCTATGGCGCGGACACCGACCTGCTGATCGACATTAACGGCTACTTCGCGCCGGCCTCATCGGGACAAAGCCCGCTGTCGCTGTATGCGTTCGCGCCGTGCCGGGTGCTGGATACGCGGCAGAGCGGCGGACCATTCAGCGGGGAGCCGCCGCTCGTGGTGAATGTAACTGGCAGCTCGTGCCAGGCGCCGGCGGCGGCACAGGCTTACGTGATGAACGCGACGGTCGTACCGGTGCACACGCTGGGGTATCTGACCTTGTGGGCCGACCTGACCCAGCAGCCGATGGTCTCGACGCTGAACGCCTACGACGGCGCCGTGACCTCGAACATGGCGATTGTGCCCGCGGGAATCGACGGCAAGATCGACGCCTATGCCAGCGATCCCACCCAGTTAATCCTGGACATCTCCAGCTACTTCGCCCCCTAGGGACCGCGACCAGGCCGCTTACGCTCGCCCAGCGACAATCGTCGAGCCGGGGGAGACGCAATTCCGGCTTCTCGGGGTAAGATTATCTGTACTCCAAATTTTCACAGGAAAGTCCCATGGATCGATCCCACCGCTCCGCTTCTCAAACCTCGTCGGTTCCTCTCCGCCGTACCGATCGCATTGCTCTGGCAGCCATCGGCATCGGCGTTATTTTCGCTGCTCTGGGCGCTGGAGAAGCAGTGTACCGGCTTGCATTTCTTCAATTCGACGGTGCCACCGACCGCTTGCCCATTGAGGTGATGTTCGGCCTTGGCTTTGCCTGGCTGACCATCAAGCTCGTGAGCCAGATGTATCGCCAGCAAACGGAAGCGTGGGAGCGAATCGACCACGTGTGGCACCGGACCCGCAAGATACGCCATGCCGTGGAAGCGATTGCGCCACCTTCGGTCGCGACCAACCAACAGGCAATCCGGGTCATCCGGGAAGAGGTTGACCGTATTCAGTGGGCGTTAAGCGACTGGCCGCGCTGAGTATTCATCTCCGGAACTAGGGTTACGCGGCATGCGCATTTTGCGCGCAATTTCACGATAAGTTAACACGCCGATGGTAGGCTTCTCCGGCCTAAGTCACTGGAGTCAAGGTGAATGAGATGGCCTGCGAGGAACAGCCTACCTATGATGAAAGCTCGGTTTGGAGCGATCGCTCTATCACTTGCGCTGCTGTGGTCACTTCCGAGTGTTGCACAGAACAATACCTTCTTTACCCCGGGGAACCTGGTGGTCGCAGTCGAAGGCTGCGGCAACCACGGAGGCACATGTACGAACGTGCAGAACGGCACCGGCAACGGATCCGGTAACAGCTCTGTCGGTGGCTACGGAGACAACCAGGGCGCCCCACTCACCTTGTTTCAGTATCAGCCGAACGCCACCTCGAGCGTTTCGTTCGTGAATTCCCTGGTGCTGCCGCAAGATTATTCGGCGGCAAACTTCCCCGTCTCCGGCGAATATGGTTCTTCCTCCGAAGCCACGGTCCAGCTCTCCGGCGGAGGACAATACCTCAGCATTATGGGGTACGGCATCAACGCCGATGGTTTCAATGCCAATCCCTTCGCTTATGGCGGAACGGTGCCGGCGCTGGCGCAATCCAGCAGTCTGACCGGGCAGAACTATACGCCTATCTCGCGCGTGCTGACGTTGATTGATGCCAATGCCAACGTGAACTCGTCGACCGCGGTTTACAACATCTTCAACCTGAATAATCCGCGCAGCAGCTACACGCTGAACGGATCGACCGCCTATCTTTCCGGGCAGGGAACCGGCAGCGACGCGACCGGCGGCGTGTTCTACGTTCCGGTCGGCGCGGTCGACAATGCGCCGACCGCAATCACCGGCCTTGACGCCAGCGGCAAGACGATCGCGCAGGACACGCGCACGGTCCAGATCTACAACAACACGCTGTACGTCTCGGTCGACAGCAAAGAAGGCTCGGGCAATAACCGCGCTTACATCGGCACGCTGGGCTCGCCGCCATCGACCGGCTTGTACAACAACGGCAGCGGTCCTACCATGCTGACCGGTTACGGCAATACCGGCGGTACCGGCAAAGAGACCATCACAACCGGCGTCAACAGCAACGGCAACAATCTCAATGCCGGTTTGCCAATCAACCTGAGCCCGTCGAATTACTTCTTCGCCAGCCCTTCGGTTCTCTATGTGGCGGACACGGGCGATCCGAAAAACGACTCCAATGGAGATAACAATTCGAACGGCACGGGCAACATCGGAAATGGCGGGCTGGAGAAGTGGATCAACAGCCAGTCCAATGGCTCGGGGACGTGGAGCCTTGCTTATACCCTTTGGCAGGGATTGAATCTGGTCAACAACGGCAGCGGCACCGGTACCAGCGGATTGTATGGGCTCGCCGGTGTTGTTTCCGGCAACAACGTCTATCTCTACGTCACCAACTACACGCTGAACGACCTGGATTTCACCTACCTCTACGGCATTACCGATAACCTGACTTACACCCTGGCGTCGCAGGCTTCGAGCGAGACCTTCACCTTGCTCGACACTGCTCCTGCCGACTCCAATTTCAAAGGCGTGACCTTTGCGCCCAGCATCCCGGCCGGCGATGTAGAAATCACGACCACGCCGTCCGGCCTGACCGTCAGCACCTCCGGTACGGGTTGCGCGCCCGGCAGCTATGTAACGCCGATTACGCTGAGCTGGACGCCGGGAAGCCAGTGCACGTTGAGCGTGGTAGGGACGCAGGTCGTGTCGGGCACGCAGTACGTGTTCACGCAATGGCAGGACGGAACGACGAACACCAGTGATGTTGTCACCGCTCCATCAACCACCGCAACCTACAACGCCAGCTTCAACACTACCCAAGGCGGCATCTACAGCCCGGCTCCGGGGACGACGCTTCCCGGCGGCACCGCTACCTTCCAGTGGTATGGCGCGCCAGGCACAACCGCGTTCTGGATCGACGTAGGCAGCACGCAGGGCGGCAACAATTACTACCAGTCGGGAAGCCTTCCCACCACCACGCTGTCACAGACCATCAGCTCGCTGCCCACCGACGGCAGCACGGTGTATGTGACTCTTTACTGGCTGATCAATGGATCCTGGGTGAGCAATCCGTACACGTTTACGGCGTTCAATGCCAGCTCCAGCAAGGGCGTGATCACCTCGCCGGCTCCGGGCACAACCCTGACGGGCACCAGCGTGATTTTCAACTGGTCGGCTGCGTCAGGAGCGACGGCCTATTGGCTCGATGCGGGCAGCACTCCCGGGGGCAACCAGTACTTCCAGTCCGGCAATCTCGGCAACGTACAAAGCGTAACGGTAAACGGCTTGCCCGCGAATGGCAGCCCGGTTTATGTCACGCTGTACACGTACGCCGGCGGTCAGTGGCTCAACAATCAATACACGTACACCGCGTTCAGTTCGTCGGCAGGATTGGCGGTAATGCAGTCGCCGATGCCGGGCTCGACGCTGAGCGGCACCACTGCCACCTTCACGTGGAACAACGGCAACGGCACGGCGAGTGCCTATTGGCTCGACGTGGGCAGCGCCCCCGGCGGCAACAATTACTACCAGTCGGGTAACCTGGGCAATCAGCTGAGTACCACGGTCTACACCTTGCCCGCTAACGGCAGCCAGATCTACGTGACGCTGTGGTCGGAGGTCGCGGGCACCTGGTACTACAACGAGTACTTGTACACCTCCGGTCCGTAGGGTCGAAGAAACCAAGCCTTCGAGTTGAATTGAAAATGACGAAATGGGCAGTGGCCGAACCGGGTCATTGCCCGTTTTTTCTTCCAATGGAACCCAGCCGGGCTGCTGCCAAACAGCCCATAATCCTTGTAATCCTTTGTTGCTGGCCGTGATACACTTCTGGCACCGCTACGCTGCGCCAAGGTCGTGTGATGTTCCGTCTGCCGTCGTCTTGCCAAGCTCCCGCTGCAATTCTTCTCGCATTCGTTTGCAGCGCTTCTGTCGCCCCGCTTAACGCACAAGAGAGTACCGCGAAGTCCGGTGTCGCTGAGACCGCGGCGGGCCAGCAGGCCGGCGTTGCCACGAATACTGCCGCTAGCGGCGCGACCAATCATCAGGGCGCGGCGGGATCGCCCCTGGAACTTGGCGCGGGCGACCTGGTCGAAATGACGGTGTACAACGTTCCCGAGCTCGCCACCAAGACGCGCATCTCCACCAAGGGCGAGATGTATTGCCCGCTCGTCGGCTACGTACACGTCGCCGGTCTCACGACGGAACAGGCGCAGAATCAGATTGAAGAGCAGCTGGCGAAATTCGTGAAGGACCCCCACGTGACGCTGTTCGTCTCCCAGTATGCCTCGCAGGGCGCCAGCGTCCTGGGCGAAGTCACCAAGCCGGGGATCTATCCTGTGCTTGGCCAGCAGCACCTCTTCGACCTGATTTCCGCAGCCGGAGGGCTGACCGACAAAGCCGGCCGCAGCCTGACGGTGACGCATCGCAGCGATCCCGACCATACTGTCACGGTGCAATTGCCGCGCAACTTGGCGGACAATTCCGAAACGAATGTTCCGGTCTACCCCGGCGACACCATCATCGTGAGCAAAGCCGATATCGTCTACGTCGTGGGAGACGTGCAGCGGCCCAGCGGTTTGCTCATGGACGCCGGTGGGCTGACGGTTCTACAGGCGCTCGCTCTGGCGGGAGGAACCGGCCGCACCGCGAAGCTGAATGGCGCGAAAATTCTGCGCAAGGGCCCGACCGGTATGACCGAAACTCCGGTCGAGCTTAAGAAGATGCTGCAAGCCAAGGCACCCGACATTCCGCTGGAGCCCAACGACATCCTCGTCATACCCTCCAGTACCGGCAAGATCATGGCCGGCCGCACGCTGGAAGCCGCGCTGCAGGCCGCGACCCTGGTCAGCGTCGCTGCGGTCCCATAGCCCTCCTCCGATTTCTTCTCTTCGAGGCAGCGCCTGAGACGATTGAGGGCAGGGGGTCCTGATCGGCACTCGCATGATCAGGACTGTTGTCCTTTGATCCATGCCGGCGGCATAGCGTCGTCGATCCGCCACGTCGTCAGGCTGCGGACATCGTGGGTGCCCGGCTGGTTGCAGGCCTTGCGGGACTAATGCTGATTACCATCGCGTAATTCTGAACCCGAGCCTGGGCAAAGAAGAGTACTGGCCGGGATAGCGCAATTGACCGCCAGCCTGAGCTTTCGTCCGCCGAATTGCGCCCAGTGCAGAGAATCAAAGCCGCACTCGCATAGCTACAAATTCCCATCAGTGCAAGAAAAGGCGCGGACCGAAGTCCGCGCCTTTCAGGTTACAGCGCCGGTTAGCGCTTATTGAGTTGCTTCGGGCCGTTGCGATCCGAAGGGCCACCCGACTGGTACTGGTATGAGTTGTAGTACCACTGGCCATTGATCAACGTCCACAGCGTGGCGTAGATCTCCTGCCCGTTGTCCGGAAGCGTGTACACCGTGGTGCTCAGCTGAGTACCCAGATTACCCGACTGATAAATATCGTTCGCACCGGGGGTGCTTCCGATATCCAGCCAGTAACCCGAAGCATTCGTGCCGGCGCTCCAGGTGAACGTAGCCTGCGTACCCTGAATCACCGAATAGTTTGCCGGCGTCTGCATCACCGCCAGTCCATTCGTCAAGCTATACGCAGTGTAGGTGTAGGCGTTGGCGATCCACTGTCCATTGATCAGCGAGTACAGAGTCGCATAGACCGTGCTGCCGTCGGTGGGCAGGTTGTTCACCGTTACCTGCTGAACATTGCCCAGGTTTCCCGACTGGTAGTACTGGTTGCCACCGGGAACGTTTCCGATGTCGAGCCAGTAGGCCGTTGACTGCGAGCCCGCACTCCATTGGAAGGTGACCGTCGAGCCAGTCAGCGTCGAACCCGGCGTCGGCGAGGTCATCTGTCCGGCACCCGAGCTCAAGCTGTAGGCGGTGTATTGATACTCGTTGTATTGCCACTGGCCATTGACCAGTGACCATAGGGTGATGTACACCGTGCTGCCATCGCTCGGCAGACCGGTGACGGTGTAGCTGGTGACGTTGCCGATGTTGCCCGACTGGAAGTACTGGTTGCCGCCCTGCGTGCTGCCGGCGTCAATCCAGTAGGCACTTGACTGCGTGCCCGCCGTCCAGGTGAACAACTGGCTGGTGCCGCTTAACGTCGAACCCGGTGTCGGCGACTGCATGACACCGATGGTGCTCGCCTGGTTATAGGCAGTGTACTGATACTCGTTGTACAGCCACTGTCCATTCACATAGGACCACAATGTGACGTAGATCTGGCTGCCGTCCGTGGGCAGATTGCTCACCGTGGCTGTCGTCACGTTGCCCAGGTTGCCGGACTGATACAGCGTGTTGCCGCCCGGCGTGGTGCCCACGTCGATCCAGTAAGCCGACGATTGCGCACCCGGTACCCAGGTGAACGTCACCGTCGAGCCGCTGAACGTGGTGTTCGGCAGCGGGCTGATCATGACCGCTATGGGGTTATTGGCAACGTACAGTCCGGTGTCCTGGACGGTGTAGTTGGTGCCATCGGTTGAGCCGAGCAGGGTGGCATAGATATAGCTGCCATTGGTCGGCAGACCATTAACGACCGTGCTCAGGTTGGGCGTCGTGACCGACGCGAGGTCTGAGCCGCCAGGCGTGGAGCCCAGATTCAGGGTGTAGGAAACGGCGTTGCTTTCCTGCGACCAGGTAAAGGTCACCGAGCTGCCGCCCAGCATCGTGTTCTTCGGCGGCGCGGTGATTTGCGCAGTCGCTGCCGTGACCGTCAACGTGCCGTTCACGAAGGTGAACGAGTAGTTGGGGTCGGCCAGCGTGCCCTGGGTCACATAGATCGTGTAGGTGCCCTCGGGCGGATCCTGCGGCGCATCGGTGTTGAACGCCGGTGCACCCGTCAGGCTGCCCTGGTTGTCGCCATTCACGAAGCCGGTATAGCTGGCCGTGAACGTCGGCAGGTTCTGGTAAGCGGGAATAGTCGCGTTGTTGGCGGTTACCGTCAGCGGCGCCTGGTTGACCGTCAGCACGCCGTTCACGAAGGTAAAGGTGTAGTTACCATGGTTCGCCGCCAGCGTGCCCTGGGAGATGACGATCGGATACATCCCGGCCGCTCCCTGGGTGCCCGTGGTGGTTTCGTTCGGCGCACCGGTCGTCGCTGTGCCCTGGTTCTGGCCCAGCACGAAGCCGGTGATGGTGTAGCTCAGTACCGGCGAGCAGCCGCATCCGTAGGTAATGGATGTGCTGGTCGCGGCAACCGTCAGCGCTACCGGGTCGACCATCTGGCTCACCGATCCGTTGCTGCTTTGGTAAGAGCCGCTGCCGGAGTAGTTCGCCTGCACCGAGTGGCTGCCTGCGTTGAGGTTGTTGATAGGCGTCGAGGTGGCCTGGCCGGAGCCGTTTAAGGCCACCGGTGAGCCGTAGTTGCTTCCATCAATGACAAACTGCACCGTTCCGCTCGTCACCGGGCTGCCGCTTGCCGTCACCGTTGCGGTGAAGCTCACAGAATCGCCGTAGTTGGAGGGATTTTCCGTGGAGGCGACGCTTGTCGTCGTGGGCTGCTGCACCGGGCCGCCCCACACGCTCGAATTTACGAAGTTATTCGCATTCGGCGTGCCCAGTCCGGTTGCCAGGTCGTAACCAGGCGCCGCACCGTAGGCCGGCTGATACGACTGGGAGGCAGTCCCCGGCGTGGTGTTGGCTACGGCAACTGCGCCGCTGCCCCCGCCACCGGTTAACGTGATCGGAGTATCCGGCTGGTAGCCGTTGCCGGCGGTCCCGATCGTGATGCTGCTGACGTAGTTGGGGCCCTGACCCTTGGTGGTGTTGGTGATGTAGACGTAAGCGGCCTGGAAAATGGTTCCGGTGCCGAACTCGGTGACGAAGTCACCGGCGTAGCCTGAATTCCTCGCCGTAATCGTCACGGTGCTGCTGGAAACGGTTGAGGTTGCCAGTGAGCATCCGCTGCCGATCGAGGTATTCAGAGCACTGGCGATGGTTGTTGTGGACGATCCAGTCAAAGTATACGGACCGCAGGTGGTTGTCCCCGCATCATTCGACAACAGGATCGTCATCCCCGCTGAGCTGGCGCTCGCGATCTGCACCGTCCAGACGGAGTTTGTTGTACCGCTGTTGACGGCAGCCGTACAAGTAGCCTGCGTACCGCCGGCCCACAGCGTGGTACCGGTCGGGGTTTTATACGGGTTGCTGTTGCTCGGCACCGCAATCGTGCACGTAGGCGCCGTCGTATAGCCGGTGCCGCCGTTGATTATGGTCGCCGCCGTGACGTTGTCCGTACTGTCAACGCCGTTCGTGCCGCTTGGTTTATAGCAGTGGTGCTCAGTAGTCGTACCGTTGTAGCGGCACGCCAGGTCGATGTCGCCCTGGGTCACGTCGTTGAAGACGCATCCGCTGCCCGGACCGCCGCTGCCGCTGGCATTACATCCGCTACCCTGGAAGGTTCCACCAGCAGTGCCGTACTCGTTCTGCGCCATCTGGTAGTAGTAGGAGAGTGGATTTCCCCAGCTCTGGGCCGTCTTCTGGTTGACCAGCGCCTGGATGGCCGCCATCGTCGGCGAGGAAATCGAAGTTCCGCCGAATCCCGACCAGGTGCTCGGGGCTCCGGAACAGGACGTCGCTCCACCTGAGGTTTGGCTGGGATCAGACCAGCAAACCACTTCGTAGTGTCCCCATACGCCGTTGGCAGCAAACATGGAGACGTCCGGAATGTCGCGCACGCCATCCTGAGGCACGCCGTAGACCGCGTTGCCTCCGGTCAGCGCCGCACCGGTCTGGTAGGTCGGCTTCGCCCAGCCTTGGCACCCCGGCTCAGTTATGCCGTACTCGCCGGAATTCACGCCGCCCGATCCTGTCGCGCAGTTGCTGGCGCCGCCGCTGCCTGCGCCGGTGCTCAAGTAACCGCTGGCGCTGTTGCCGGGACTGGTATTGCAGAAGCCGGTGCTGCCATAGGTTGTAAAGTTGCCTTTAATGTAGTCGGTGATCAGAGTGCTCGCGCACGCATCGTTCCAGGGAATTTCCGGAATATACTGCGTGGCCGAGCCATAGTCGGAAGAGTTGGTGGAATTCCAGTAGGTGCTCAGCGGCGTCCCGCTAAGTTTGGCGTTGTAGACGTCCTCGAAGTCGGTTCCACCCACCGAGACGTTATAGGGTGATGAGCCCCATCCCGTAACGCCCAGGCTGGCCTGATCGTACTCCGTACCAGCCGAGAAGTTCACCGAGCAACTGGAAGGTCCTTCATCGCCAGCGGAGACAAATACCGAAAAGCCCTCGGCTGCAGCCTGCTGGAAGGTGTTGTAGAAGGATTGGTTGCCGCCATTGCCGTTGAACACTTCGCAAACGCCGTAGCTCATGCTGACGACGCCGACGGTCGGCGAGCCTTCATTGAGTATCCCTTGTAAAGCGATCAGGCCACCGAAGGTGACGCTGCCCGAGGGACACGATGCCAGCACGATGTTCGCGCTGGGCGCGACCGAGCTGGCTACTTCGATATCGATGTTGGCTTCGCCATCATCGGCATTCGTGCCCGGATCGGCGCAACCGCCGGGATGGATGGTGTTGAGATTGCCTTCCGGATAGGCAGTCGCCAAACCGAACGTGCTGCGATAGGTCTGCCAGTCAGTGCCGTAGCTGTCGGTATCTTCCAACAGATAAATCGTCTGACCTTGACCAGAGTAGCCTGCACTATAAAGCGGATTCAGGTTGTAGATCGTCTGGGTGTCCTGCGGCGTCATCGCATAGCAGGAACCAGGCTCGGTCGGATGCGCTGTGGTGCTGGTGCAGCCGGCAAACGTATATTGCGAGATCGACTTGTGCATCGCCTGCGGCGGGAAGTCATTCAGGGAGGTGAATCCCGCAATGACCGGCGCCAGCGCCGCGGGAATCTGCGGGTCGCTCATGTTGGCGATGTGCGTCTGTCCATTGACCGTCAGTTGCCCGATTTCGGTGTGGAAGGCACGCTGGATTGCGCCCGCGGTTCCCGAAATGTCGATGAACATCTTGTTGGGATAAACCTGATTGACGACGAAGCCCTCCGACTCCAGCCAGTTGGTAACCTGCTGGATGTCTTCGTCGGCGACGCCGTACGTGTTGCCAAGTTCTTCCGCCGTGAGCCACTTGTGGAAGTTCGGCGACTTGCGATCATTCAAAGAGTCGATGTATTTCTCCAGCGCCTGCTCCTGTTCAGGAGAGCGCTGCAGAAGCATGAGGATGTGCTCGATGGGCATGGCAGCCGGGGCTGCACCCTTGTAGCCAACCGCGGCCTTCGCCTCGGGGCGCGTGTTGCCATGGAGCGTGACGTAGTTGCGCAGATCGATTGCCTGCGTGATCCGCGGGGTCGGACCCACTTCGCTGCCATCCTGCAAATTGGGTGTTCGACCATACGAAAAAGTTGAAATGGTTGTGATGAGTGCCAGCAATGGGACACACCACAAGCCAAGCAGGGACTTCCGTCTCATAGAGTTTCGCCTCCACACCCCTAGGGTGAGGTGAATTCACAGCTTGAATTGGGAACACAGAACTACGTACGGCTACGGCAAAGACGTAGCGATGGCGGTGATAGCCAGAGGTGTCAACGTACAGTCGTTGGACGGCGAGAGCGAAGTGGCGCCGGCCGAAATTTTCGCGCAATATGAACCGCTATTTGCTGCGCGTGCAAAGTGCTGCTGGGTGACGCTTACTGGAAACCCTTGGGAGGAGACCTACGCAGGAGAGGGAGGATCGTGCTATGTTTTCCGATCTCTGGCGGCCGCACTCACAGTCAATCACGCTGGACGGGCGTAGTTAGACCGAAAAAAGGTACTCTGGCCGGGGGTGCCAGTGAAATACAACTTTGGTCGTAAGCCGGCTGTAGCACGCCATGGGGCGTTTACAATCGCCTGACCGATGTCACGCGCCAAAACCCTCCCCAAAAGTCGGGTCTCCGCTCGCAGAAAGTCTGCCCGCCAGCCGTCACCGAAGTCGTTTTTATCCGATAAGAAAACGGCGCTGCTCCTCTCCGCAGTTCTTGCCGTCGTCACGATTGTGGTCTACATCCCCGCGATGAACCACTCCTTCATCGTGCTCGACGACCGCGAATATGTGACCGCCAACCCCCACATCCATACCCTCGGATGGGAGACCGTAAAGTGGGCGTTCACCGCGACGGCAGCGGCGAACTGGCATCCCCTGACCTGGCTCTCGCATGCTGTCGACTACAAGCTCTTCGCCCTGAATCCGCTGGGCCATCACCTGGACAGCGTCCTGATCCATGCCGCCAATGCCGCGCTCCTGTTTCTGCTGCTGTATTGGCTCACGGATCGTCTCGGCCCCAGTCTGTTCGTAGCCGCACTTTTCGCCCTGCATCCCATCAACGTAGAGTCGGTGGCGTGGGTTTCCGAGCGCAAGAACGTGCTCAGCACCTTCTTCTTGTTTTTGGCGGTTGCGGCTTACGCCTGGTACGCGAAGAAACCCGATTGGCGACGATATCTGGCGATAACCGCTCTGTTTGCCGCGAGCCTGATGGCCAAGCCGATGGCGGTTACGTTTCCGTTTCTCTTGTTGCTGCTGGACTACTGGCCGCTGGAAAGAATCGCTTCGGGCGAAAAGCGAAAAGCCAGTGGCGAATGGCGGCTTCTCTGGCTGGTGCTCGAGAAGCTCCCTTTGCTGGCGCTTTCAGCAGCAAGCTCATGGATCACCCTGAAGGCGCAGCGTACGGTCGTGCAGAGCTTCGCGGAATACTCGCCGGCGAACCGCATTCAGAACGCGATCGTCTCGTACGGGCTTTACCTGTGGAAGATGATCTGGCCGTCGCAGCTTACGTTCTACGCCCATCCCACCGGCAATTTGCCGATATGGCAGTGGTCATTGTCGGCAGCGGTCCTGATCGCCATCACCGCGTTCGTAATCCTCTTCCGCCGCAAACGCTACCTTCCGGTTGGATGGTTTTGGTTTCTCGGCACCCTGGTTCCGGTGCTGGGCCTGGTGCAAGTGGGCGGATACGCCATGGCCGATCGTTATGCCTACCTATCGCTGATCGGAATCTTCATCATGATCGCGTGGGGCCTCGCCGATCTGGCACAGGTGAGACACGTGCAGCCGGTGTGGTGCGTCGTCCCCGCGCTGTGCGTGCTGGCCGCCCTTGCCGGCGCCACCGTTCACCAGATCGGATATTGGGACAGTGACTACCACTTGAACTCCCACATGCTGGAGGTCGCCGAGAGCTCCTTCGCGCACAATGCCGTCGCCATGTCGCTGCTGAATCCGGCGGCGGCGCTGACCAAAGACGAGTTGGCGACCTTCGCTTCCGAGCCCGATCGGGTCGAGGAAGCCCGCAAGCACTTCGAGCGCGCGCTGGAACTGACCCAGGCGCAGCAGCGGGAAGGATCTCTCTGGGACCGCGCGGGAACGCTGAATAACCTGGCGAACCTGGATCGCATGCAAAACCGGCTGGACGCCGCCCGGGAGCACGACGAGGCCGCGCTGGCAATCTATCGCGACCTTGCGCAGCGCAACCCGGATGTCTACCTGCCCTATCTCGCCTCCACGTTGAATAACCTGGGAACGGTGGACCGGCTCGAGAACCGCTCCGCGCAGGCGCATCAGCACTATGAGGAGTCGCTGAAGATCTGCCGCCAGCTGGTGGCGCAGAATCCGACCAAGTACCTGCCGAACCTGGCGATGACCCTGAACGAATACGCCATGCTCGACGCCGGCGACTATCAGATCGAGATCGCGCGCGAGCATTACGACGAGGCGCTGGCCATCGACCGGCAGCTGGCGCAGCAGAGTCCGGGAGTCTATCTGCCGCAACTGGCGATGACGCTGGAGAACATCGGCGTCTTTGACGCCGTCAATCACCGTCTGGACGATTCGCGACAGAGCTACGAAGAAGCGCTGAAGATCGACCGCCAACTGGTAGAAGAAAATCCCACCGTGTACCGTCCCGACCTGGCGATGACCCTAACCAATCTCGGCCGGGTGGATTACTACGAGGGCCGCATCGATCAAGCCCGCGCCCGCTGTTATGAGGCGCTAAGCATCCTGGAATCGCTCTCCCAGGGCACGGAGAACTATGCCACCGAAATCGGGCAGCTGAAGACCACCCTCGCGCAGCTGGAAAAAGTAGCTCCGCCGCGCGCTCAGTAGCTGTTTACTAGCGAAGTTTCGACGCTATTGTCAGAAACACCTCTTCCAACGCGGCAGTACACTGCGAACTCGGACAATCAGGCACAAGCACGAACAATCCCGCCGGCAAGTTTGAGTTGTACACCCCATTCCCCGTAGCGCAGTTCGCGCCTCCAGAGTAGCTCCCCGCGCTGGGGTCGTTCGCCAGCGTGGCCAGAAACGCTTCCGAGCACGGGTTAGCAGCGAGCGCGTTCCCCAGGCCAATCACAAAGACGTAGGTAGGGAGAGTTTCCGACCGAATCTGATTGGCCGTGTAGAGCGCGCGCCATTGCGACTCGTTCGATACGTTGTATCGCGTCAGTGATTCCGTCCTTCCATATTGCTGGGAGGGGAATACGGCACGCACGCCGTTGTAGGTGCACGCGGTGGCGCTCAGGTACTCGGGTAGATACGAAGTATTACAGCCGAAGGTGCCGTCGGGATCGCTGGGCGTGTCGTAACAGTAAGCGAAGGTTTCGCTGGTGGGATTCAGGCTGAACACAACTTCGGGAGGGTAGGGCGGACCCTCGCCGGGCGCGTCCGCGTTTTCCCCGCCGTAGTTCATGAGCGTCGTGCCTGGGCAGTCGAACTGGTCCTGCAGGGTATTCATCACCTCGTCGGTGAAGTAGACCACAACTTTGACGTCGGAACTTCCCGGCGGCAGTGAGACGCTGTTGTTCTGAAAGTCTGCCATCGTAAGCGGCGGCCCGTTACTCTCGCTGTAAACCGTACCCGTGCCGGCGCCAGTGCCGAAGTTTCCGCCAGTAAAGCTCAAGCCGGCAATGGCAGTGTCGACCGGTGCCAGGAACTGTACGGTTGCGGGCACGTCGATTGAAGAGTGGCTGGCATAGCTGACCAGCGATACATAGTCGGTCCCCTGCGTGAAGTATTGAACGAATTGCGGCACCGCCGCCTGCAATGCAACCCCGCCTCCGCTGACCGCTTCCGACCCTGAACGGTCGACGAGAAGCGACATCACCACCGTATCTGTTCCCTGTGCCGCGGAAGTGTAGGTGTACTGATTGTTGAGCCACTGTCCGTTCACCAGCGACCAAAGGGTCACGAAAATTTCGGTGTTGTTGGCGGGAAGAGTTTGTACCGTTGTCGACAGCACATTGCCCAGGTTGCCGGACTGGTAATAGTTATTTCCGCCCGGCGCGCTGCCGATATCCAGCCAGTAGGCCGAAGCTCCGCTGCCCGCACTCCAGGTGAACGTCTGCGTGTTGCCGTAAAGCGTCGAACCGGGTGCAGGCGTCTGCATCACTCCCAGGGAGCTCTGCTGGCTGAACGCGGTGTAGGTGTAGGCGTTCGGCAGCCACTGTCCGTTCACCAGCGTGTACAGCGTGGCATAGACTGTGCTGCCGTTCGTTGGGAGTCCGTTCGCCGTTACCTGCAGCACGTTGCCCAGATTTCCCGACTGGAAGTACTGATTGCCGCCAGGAACGTTGCCCAGATCGAGCCAGTAGCCCGCCGCTCCGGCGCCCGCCGTCCAGCCGAAGGTCACCGTGCTGCCCGGCAGCATCGATCCCGGAGCCGGCGTAGTCAGCACCCCCTGCGATCCGCTCTGGCTGGACGCCGTGTAGGTGTACTGGTTGTTAAGCCATTGTCCGCTGACCAGCGACCAGAGCGTGATATAGACCGTGCTGCCATTCGTAGGCAGACCGGTGACGGTGTAGCTCGTCACGTTGCCGATATTGCCGGACTGGAAGTATTGATTGCCGCCCTGCGTGCTGCCGGCGTCGATCCAGTAAGCCGAGGCCTGGCTGCCCGCCGTCCACGAGAACAGAACGCTGCTGCCGGTAAGAGTCGATCCTGGAGCCGGAGATGTAATGACGCCGAGCGCGGAACCCTGATTGTACGCAGTGTAGGTGTACTCGTTGTAAACCCACTGGCCATTCTCCAGCGACCACAGCGTGGCGTAAACCGGACTGCCATCGGTAGGCAGGCCACTGACAGTCGTGGTAAGCACGTCGCCGAGATTGCCGGACTGGTAGTAGTTGTTGCCGCCCTGGGTGCCGCCGAGGTCGAGCCAGTAAGCGGTCGACTGTGTGCCCGGAGCCCATGTGAACGTCACTGTACTGCCGGTAAATTGCGAGCCCGGAACAGGCGAGGTCATCACGCCAATCGAAGAGGTCGGAAGGCGGAAGGCGGACGTTGTTCCGTAGAAGTTGCCGCTGCTACCCCGAAGCGGCGATATAGAAAAATCGGCGCCGTCATTCGCGCGGTTGACGCCGGCCAGCATTGTCAGCACCTGCGCCGGCGAGGGAATTGCTGCTGCCAGGCTGAACAGGACAACCATGCACGCTGCACCTGGGATAGTGACCTTTTGTACTTGGCGGTGGCTAATGCGAACACGCTCCAAAGCACAAGCGAACATCGACGAAGTGACGCGAAGCATGGCGCTCCTATCTCGTGCGGAAGTGGCGACGCAACTTCAGACTGCTGGTAGAGCTGATTTCCTGCGCGCTTCTCCGCCAAGGCGGGCGCTATACATTTGCGGAGGGAAGCCAAGCGGATGCTGCCATAGCTGCTGTGGCGAAAACAAGCTTTTTCGAGCAGGATTTCAATAATTTAATCGTGAAGACCAAAATGGCTTGCTATCGGACTTACCTGGCTACAGCTTCAACAGAAACAGAAAATGGGCACGGAACTATCGCGTGCCCAGCGTGTGATTTTACTGCCGAAGCTACGTTCGAACTCGAGATAGGAAATCGAAACTATACCGTACTAATGGCACTGCACCACCGGAGGACAGCAGCAGGGGCGAACGTTCGACACCGAAGGACGAATGCAGGTAGTGACATTCGGACAGACGGGAAGAGTTTCGGGAGAGGAGTCAACCCCGTTCACCACGCCATAAAACGGATGCTCGGATAGGCGGTCGGGCAGCAGCGAAGCCTGGGTGGTCTGGCTGGGACTGACGGCCGTACCCGCACCGCTCAGCGATACGGCGGTGCTGGCGCCGGGCTGAACGGTGACGGTATTGTTGCCGTCCTTCACCGTCAAAACACCTTCACGGCTGGCAATCGTAAGCTTGTCGCCATTCCTGGTCACATCGAACTTGGCCGCCGAGTTTTGCGGTGAGACGACCACATCACCGGCCTGCGCCGACATGCCTTTGCTGGTGCTGATGCGCGCGGTACCCTCGAGCAACTGGATCGAAGAAGGATCGTACTGAATCGACGAATTGGGGCTCACGACCACCGACGAGCCGTTGCGATTGATGGAGCCCGCGGAAGCTGCCGTCACATCAACTTTGTCGCCGGAGTAGACGCTGGTCGAGTACCCGGCAGGCTGCCCGTCCACCTTCACGTCGCCGTTGGAGTAAAGCATTGCGCCGCCGGTTTGAGCCGACAAGCTCACGGCCAGGAACACCATCAGCAAGAAACACACCATCATCATGCCGTAGCGCGGCATAAATCCTCCAGTGTGGGCGCAGGAAGACAAAGAAAGTCCCCAGAATGTTAGCCGGAAGGTGCAGCCGAGTCAATGAACTTGTGTGCCGGGGGGTGCCGGGGCCTGCCGCAGGCTGATGTCGTCAATCCAGAGTCTACCGTTTATATGGGTTTCGCCCGGGTCGCGCGTGATACGAACGGCGACCAGGTCCGTTTGCGGCCCGGTCCGGAAAACGGTATCGACACGATGCCATGGCGTGGTGTCCAGCGTCTCCGGAGTCTTTCCCAGCCGCTTATCGTCATAAGCGTCGGAGACCGATATCGCCGTCCCATTGGCCGCGTCGAGATGTCCACTTTTCACCCAGGCGGAAAGCGTGTACTGGGTATCGGGCTTCACCGGCACATACTGCACGATTCCGGCGTCGCCGCCGGTCCCGTTATATGCAATCAAGAGCGACTGGTTGCCGGTGTGAGCCGCATCGGGCTCGATGGAAACCACACTGCCGGGTTGCGGAGAATAGTGCCAGTCGAAGCCGGCGTTCAGGATCGGCTGTTCGAAGCTGCCATCCACTACCAGACCGTCGCCGC
>Ga0335073_10001151_pt1 | contig 35149 bp, 29 predicted proteins | sample Lox_Sample_22_FD_207093 | JGI IMG/M metagenome (GOLD analysis project Ga0335073, IMG submission 207093) | Soil microbial communities from Loxahatchee National Wildlife Refuge, Florida, United States - Lox_Sample_2.2 | ecosystem: Environmental > Terrestrial > Soil > Wetlands | place: USA... | reverse complement strand
CTAGCCACCACGAGGTTTCGGTGACGACGTCGTTGTCCGTGGGGGTCGGTGTTCCAGGGGACCGGCTCATCGGACTGGACGGCACGGGCGAACTGGCTACCTCCCTGGCGCTGGCCGGCGACGCGAATGCCTTCAGCATCAGGTCGGCGTCCGCCACCGCGCGCTGCTGCGGCGTGCCCGGCGACGGCGACGACGTGCCGGTCACCCCCGTCGTGCTAGCAGCAGGACCGGGGCTTGACGCACCGGCATACGGCGGCGGCGCGTGCCCAGCCGCGCACCCGGCAAGGACGGTGACCACGCAGCCTGCGAGGGCCGCAACCCGGAACACGGCACACGGCCGCCGCATCCACTGGGCAAAGCCAGACAGGAACCTCATGCCCATTGGACGCGCGTCATCCACCGCGGGTTCCGGCGACCGGGGCGGCAGCCGCCCACGGAGGAATGGCCGCGGAAGTGGTACACGTCAGGCTGGATACGGCGAGACGACAGAAGCCCTGGTCAGCGCCGCGGCAGCTTTCGGGATCGCGCCCGCATCGCCCCGCGGCCCCCGGCCCGATCGCTGCCCACGTCCGCGCGGCAGCCCGATCAGCTCGTTGTCTGTCGCTTGCCGCAGCGCCGCTCCGCCACGAATCAGGGCATTTCAACCGCCCGTCCCGGACGATCAGCCCGCCGACCGCCCCTCTAGGGTAGTGAGATATGCGCTTTGGACTCTTTGTGCCGCAGGGATGGCGGCTTGACCTGGCGGGAATCGACACCGCGGAGCACTGGCCGGCGATGCTGAGCATCGCCAAGGCCGCCGAGGACGGGCCGTTCGAGTCGATCTGGGTATTCGACCACTTCCACACCGTGCCGGTGCCCACGCAGGAGGCGACGCACGAGGCTTGGACGCTGATGGCCGCGTTCGCCGCCGCCACCAGCCGGGTCAGGCTCGGCCAGATGTGCACCTGCATGGGCTACCGCAACCCGGCCTACCTGGCCAAGGTCGCCGCGACCGTGGACGTGATCTCCGGCGGCCGGGCCGAGATGGGCATCGGGGCAGGCTGGTACGAGCACGAGTGGCGCGCCTACGGTTACGGCTTCCCCTCGGCAGGCGACCGCATCGGCATGCTTGACGAGGGCGTCCAGATCATGCGCCAGCTGTGGACGGAGGGCACGGCCACCCTCGCCGGCCAGCATTACCAGATCACCGGCGCGATCTGCCAGCCGCTGCCGCTGCAGCCTGGCGGCGTCCCGCTGTGGATCGCCGGCGGCGGGGAGAAGAAGACCCTGCGGCTCGCCGCCCGGTACGCCAGCTACGCCAACTTCGACGGCACCCCCGACGGCTTCCAGCGCAAGTCGGAGATACTCAAAGCGCACTGCGCGGACGTAGGCACCGACTACGACGCGATCACCCGGTCCGCGAACTACAACGTGATCCTCGGCGAAACCGAGCGGGACGTGCAGGACCGCATCGCCTGGATGAAGGACCACCTGCTGCGCTGCGGCGTCCCGGAGAACATCGCGGAAGGGCGGGTGCGGGACTTCGCCAACGGGCCGCTCGTCGGCACGCCGGAGCTAATCGCCGAGCGGCTCACCCAGCTCGGCGACCTCGGGATGAGCTACGCGATCCTCAACTTCGCCGAGGTCGCCTACGACCGCACCGCCCTGACCCTGTTCACGGAAAAGATCGCGCCCGCCGTCAACCGCTGACTCGAGCCACGCTGCTCGATGCCGCTCTGCAATGGCCGGCCAGCGGGGTTCCGCGCGGTTACCGCACCGCGCCGATCGTCAGCCCCTCGACGACCTTGCGCTGGGCGAACATGGCGACGACGAGCACCGGGATGACGGCGATCAGGGAGCCGGCCATCAGCAGGTTGTAGGCGACGCCGGTGATCTGCCCCTGGAACACGGTCAGTCCCTGGGAGATCATCATCAGGTGCTCGCTGCTGGTGACGACGAGCGGGAACAGGAAGTTGTTCCAGTTCTGCAGGAACGCGATGACCGTGAACGCGGCGGTCATCGGCTGCGCCAGCGGCCGGTAGACGGTCCAGAAGATCCGCCACTCCGACGCACCGTCGATCCTGGCGGCCTCGCCCAGCTCGACCGGCGCGGACAGGAAGAACTGCCGGAACAGGAAGCAGCCGAGCGCCGAGGCGATGTTCGGCACCAGCAGCCCCTGCCAGGTGTTGATCCAGCCCGCGTCGGCGAGCAGTTGCACGACCGGCACGATCACCACCGTGAACGGGATCATCAGCCCGCTCATCACCACGTAGAACAGCACCCGCTTGCCGGGGAAGTCGAACATCGCGAACGCGTAGCCGGCCAGCATCCCGGTGGCGATCTGCCCGACGGTCGTGACGATGCTGAAGATCGCGGTGTTCATGAAGAACGTGCCGAACGGAGCCGTCCGCCACGCGGTGGCGATATTTCCCCATTGCGGGTGCAGGGGCAGCAGCGAGGCGTCCGGGTTGATGATCTCGCTCTGCGTCTTCAGCGCGGCCGCGATCATCCACAGCAGCGGGAACGCGACGATCAGCACCGACACGGTGACGAGGAAGTAGATGGCGATCTTCGCCGGCAGCCGCATCCCGACGATGCCCGGCTGCCGGGCTCGCCTGCGGGTGCCCGGGGCCGTCCGGCTTGCGGGAAGCCCTCGGTGGCTGTCCGTCGCCCCGCGGTCAAGGACGGGGGTGCGCCGCTGCCCGGTCATGCCGCCGCCCGTGCCGACCGGCCGACCAGGCTGATCTGGATGATCGTGACGGCGAGGGAGATGACGAACAGGATCACCGACATGGCGTCGGCCAGCCCGACCGAGCCGCCCGCCCCGAGGCCGAACGCCTCCTGGTACACGTAGTAAAGCGCCGTCTGCGTCGCACCCTGCGGCCCGCCGTCGGTGAGGATGTATATCTGGGTAAACGTCTGCAGCCCGAACAGGGTAGCGATGACCATCAGCAGCGCGGTCTGGTGGCGCAGCAGCGGCCAGCGGACGTAGCGCAGCCGCTGCCATGCCCCGGCGCCGTCGATGCTCGCGGCCTCGAGGACGTCGCGGGGGAGCGCCTTGAGCGCGGCGAGGTAGATGAGCACGATCTCGCCGAAGTACTGCCAGGTGCCGAACGCGATCACCGCGATCACCGCGTCGGTCGGGTTGGACAGGGTGACCTGCGGGAGCCCGGCGCTGACCAGGAACCGGTTGAACAGCCCGGTGTCCGGCTGGAAGAACGTGAACCAGATGAACGCGGTCGCCACCGACGGCACCACGAGGGGGATGACGAAGAACGCGCGGACGTGCTGCAGGCCGGGCAGCTTCACGTCGAGCAGCAGCGCGACGCCGAGGCCGAGCAGCATGCTGGCGGCGACGAACCCCACGGTGAAGACGGCGGTCACGATGAGGGAGTGGCCGCCGCCGGTCCGGAACACGTCCACGTAGTTGGCCAGGCCGGCGAACGTGAGGTTCGTGCCGAAGATGTTGCCCTGGTAAAGGCTCCGCTGGATCACCATGACCAGCGGCACGACAGAGAACAGGACGGTGAGGCCCAGCACCGGGAGCACGAACGAGTATGCCGTGCCCCAGTGCCGGGCCCGCCTGCGAACAGAGGCCACCAGTCTTAGGAGCCTGTTCCGCTGGCGATCGCCTGGTTGCCCTCCGCGGCGGCCTTCGCGAGCGCGGCCGAGGGGCTGATGCTGCCGCTGATGGCCGCGTTGATCTCGGTGGCCAGGTCAAGCGAGATCGCCGTGTACGCGGGGATCGTCGGCCGGGTCTGGCCGGTGTTCAGCTGGCCGGCGAACACCGAGTAGGTCGGCTGTGCCGCTGCCTCCTGCTTGACCGCGGAGTAGGAGAGCTGGTCAGGACCGCTCGGCAGGCCGCTGCTCTGCCCCGTGAGGTAGGCGCCCTGCGCGGGGGAGGAGAGCCACTGGACGAACGTGATCGCCGCGTTGTTCGCCGCCGTGCCGTGGTCGAACACGCTCGCCACGCCGATGCCGATGTTGGTCGCCGAGTGGCCGGAGCTGCCGGCGGGCAGTTCGGCGACGCCGAAGTTGATGCCCTTGAACTCCGACAGCGCCCACTGGCCCTCGACGATCATGGCGACCGCGTTGCTGGCGAACGCGGGCGCGCCGTCGTAGCTCCCGGCCTCGGCGTAGCTCGTGGCCGGCGCCGCGTGGTCCTTCTGTACCAGGTCGGTCCACAGGGTCAGCGCGGCGACGCCGGCGGGGCTGTCGAACGCGGTCTGGGTGCCGGCCGAGTTGACCAGCTGACCGCCGTTGGACCACAGCACGCTCTCCCAGTCATAGGAGATCCACTCGGCCGTGCCGTACGGGATGTAGATGCCGTAACGGTGCTTGGCCGGGTCGGACAGCTTGACGGCGTCCGCCTCGAGCTGGGCCCACGTGGTCGGCGGCGCCGTGATCCCGGCCGCCGCGAAGTCCGTCTTGTTGTAGAACAGCACGTAGTCGCCGACGCCGCCGAGCGCGATGCCGAGTTCCTTGCCCTGGTAGTACAGGGCGGACTTGATGCCCGGGTACAGCTCGGCGGTCTGCGTCTTGAGGTCCGCGCTCAGGTCTACGACCTTGCCGCTCTCGGCGAGCAGCGGCAGCGCGGACGGGTCCTGGCCGATGACCACGTTCGGCTCGGTGCCGGTCTTGATCGCGGCGATCTCCTTGGCCGTCGACTCGTCGGCGCTTGAGATGTACTGGCCGACGGCCTTGATGCCCGGATGCGTCTTGTCGAACTGTGTGTCGATGTAGTTGACCTCGGCCTGGGAGCCCTCGGTCCAGTACGTGACGGTGACCGGGCCGCTAGAGGAGGCCGACGCACCCGAGCCGGATGACGAGGAACTGCACGCGGCGGCGGCCGTCGCTGCCAGTACGCACACCCCCGCGATTCCCGCCTGGCGGAACGCCCGCCGGGACCAGGGTGCCTGGGACAGGCCGCGCATCCGTACCTCCGATTTATTGGTTTTTGTTCCAGTTAGTAGAGATATTAGAGCGTATCTTGAGGAACATGTGCGAAAGAAACACTACTATATCGATAGGATAACTGGGTAGAGTGGGATGCCGTGGGGAGCACGAAGGCGGCGAGCGACCTGGCCGCCTCGAGCGAGCCGATCAGGGGATGCGACGCGAACGCGCGCAGCGCCAGGTCCGCGGCCCGCGCGGCGACGTGCGCGGACCCGGCGGCATTGGCCGGGCCGGACGCGATCAGTGCGGCGTCGGCGATGTCCCGCTCGCAGGCCCGTACCGCGGACATCAGGCCGAGTTCGTGAGCCGACGGCGGCGATACCGGAAGGGGGACGGGGCCGTGCGCGTCTACCAGGCACGGCACCTCGAGCACCGTGTCCGGCGCCATCTCCTTGACCGTGCCGCCGTTCCGCACGTTGAGGATCAGCCGTGCGGCCGGCCCTCCGGTGAGCGCGGACGCCAGGGCGATCGCGACGGACTCGTACCCGCCCGCCGCCACGTCGGCCTCATCCCGGTCGCCCGCGTGCCCGCCGGTCCGCAGTTCCGCGAAGTAGCTGCGGTTGCGCTCGTCGTTCGCCTGCTGCCACAGCCGGGCAGCGCTGCCAGGCGACCCCGCCGCGGCAGCGTAGAACGCCTGCTGCCGCTGCCTGACGTGCTCGCCGCGAGTCCGCCCGGCGGCCAGCACGTCGCGCAGTGCCTCGCTGTTCGCGTAGTACCAGTACAGGTACTCGTTCGGTATCGCGCCGAGCGCGGCCAGGACGTCCGCGCCGAACAGCCGTCCCTCCTCGGTCAGCAGCAGCCGCCCGGGGTCGTTCAGCAGGGCGGGCAGCAGATCGGTGCCGGATACCCGCAGGCCGCGCAGCCAGCCCAGGTGGTTGATGCCGAGGTAGTCGGCGTCGGCGCGGTCCGTCACCGCGCCAAGGGACGGGCCGGGGTCGACACCCGCGGCGGCGCACACCCGGCGGATCAGGCCGACGGGGGAGTCGCAGACGCCGATCACCCGCGGCCCCAGCGTCGCGGCCATCACCTCGGTGACGATGCCGGCCGGGTTGGTCATCGAGATCACCCAGGCGCCCGGCGCGAGCTCGGCGATCCGGCGGGCGATCGCGCCGACGACGGGCACCGTGCGGGCGGCGCTTGCCAGCCCGCCTGCGCCGACGGTCTCCTGGCCGAGCAGCCCCAGGCCGAGCGCGGTGCGCTCGTCGCTGACCCGGCCGTCGAGGCCACCCGGGCGCAGGGCGGAGAATATGACGTCGGCCCCGGGCAGCGCGTCGTCCAGCGCGGTGCTTGTGACCACCGGCAGCGCGGCCGTGCCAGTGTTAGCAAGCACGGGGTCGCTCCCGAGCACGTCCGCGATCACCGCGAGGCGGCCGGGATCGGTGTCGCACAGGACTACCTGGGAAACCGGCAGGCCGCTGGCCGCGATCTGCCGTGCGATGAGCGGCACCCGGAAGCCGCCGCCGCCGAGAATAGTGACACGCACGCACCGGACCCTACCGTCCGGCCGGGCGAGGACCCCGAGGAGGGGGATGAACGAGCACACGTTTGACCTTTTCGTGAATGGCACCGTCTTCTTCGATGTGGTCTTCACCGGGCTGTCCTCGCTGCCGCTGCGCGGCACCGAGGTGCACGCGCCCGGCATGGGGTCATGCCCGGGAGGCATCGCGAACCTCGCGATCGCCGCCAGCCGCCTCGGGGTCCGAACCTCGCTGGCCGCCGCTTTCGGCGACGACGTCTACGGGGACTTCTGCTGGTCGACGCTTACCGAGCAGGAGGGCGTCGACCTGGCCTACTCGCGGCGGTTCTCCGACTGGCACTCGCCGGTCACGATCTCCATGGTCTTCGAGCGTGACCGGGCCATGCTGACCCACATGCACGCCGCGCCCGTGCCGGGCAGCGAACTGCCCGCCATCGTGCCGGACGCGGCCATCGGGTTCGCGCACCTCGACACCGAGCCGCAGGAGTGGTACGCCAAGGCCCGGGACGCCGGGATGCTGCTGTTCGGCGACACCGGCTGGGACCAGGACGAGAAGTGGTCGCCGAGCGTGCTTGACCAGCTGAAGGACTTCCACTGCTTCCTGCCCAACAGCGACGAGGCGATGGCCTACACCCGCACTGACGACCCGAACGACGCCCTGCACGCCCTCGCCGACCGCGTCCCTGTCGCCGTGGTCACCTGCGGCGGGCAGGGCGCGCTCGCCGTCGACTCCACCACCGGGGAGCAGGAGTGGGTGCCGTCGCTGCCGGTCAACGCGCATGACCCGACCGGGGCAGGCGACGTGTTCGGGGCCGGCTTCGTGCTCGGCACGCTACGCGGCTGGCCGCTGCGGCAGCGGCTCGCGTTCGCCAACCTGTGCGCGGCGCTGTCGGTCCAGTATGTCGGCGGCTCGCTGGCCGCGCCCGGCTGGGGTGACATCATCGACTGGCTCGCCCGCACCCAGGCCAAGGCAAGCGACGGCTCGGCGCACGCCGCGGAACTCGCCGCCACCTACGGCTTCATCGCCGACGTGCTGCCGGCCACCGGCCGGATCTCGGTCCGCCGCGCCCGCGCCACGATCGCCCGTGCCTCAGACGCCGAGGTCCACCGCCGCTGGTGACGCCGTGGCCAGCCGCCGGTGAGCTCAGGCGACGGGACCGGGACGCCGGGGCACCGGCAGGGACAGACCGGGGCCGAGTGACGTCGTGACAGCCCGCAGCACGCCGCGCAGCCAGGTGAGCGCGGGGTCGGTCGCGTGCAGCGGGTGCCACCAGGCGGCCTCGATCAGCTCGATCACGCCGAACGGAGGCTCGATGACCGCCACACCCGCCGCGCTGCCAAGCCGGCGGGCCAGGCGCTCGGGGACGGCCGCGACCAGGTCGGTCCCGGCGATCACGAACGGCAGTGGCAGCCAGCCGGCGGTGATCGTGACCACGTCGCGGTTTACGCCGAGTCGCTGCAGCGCGATCGCGACCGCGTCCGCCTCGGGATGCGGCAGCCGCGGCGCGGCGTGCGGCAGCGCGGCCAGGTCGTCGAGCGTCAGCCGGCCGTCGCGCAGCCTCGGATTCGCCGGATCGGCCAGGTACACGAACCGGTCCCGGCAGATCATCTCGGGCCGCCCGCCCGCCCAGGACCCCCTGGACGCGATCAGCAGGTCGTACTTCAGCGGGTTGGAGATGCAGTCATCCACCAGCTCGGCGGCGATAGGGCGCAGTTCGATGCCCACATCCGGCGCCGTGGCGTGCACGCGGCGCACGAGCAGCTCACCGAGCACGACGATCGAATAATCGGAAAGGCACACGCTGAACGTGCGCCGGTCGATTGGCGGCTGACGAAGTTCTTCCAGGAAAAACGCGGCGCCGATCGCGGCCGTCGATTCCTGCACGACGGGCAGCAGTGATCTGGCCAGCGGGGTAAGCGCATAGCCATTCCCGGTCCGCACAAGCAACTCATCCTTATAGTGTCTGCGGAGCCGGGCCAGGGCATTGCTCATCGCGGGCTGCGGCATTCCGACGCGCATGCCCGCCCGGGTCACATTACCCTCCTCGAGCAGCGCCTGAAGGATGATCAGAAGATTCAGGTCGACGCCACCGAGCGCCATTGAGTGACTCCTGTCAATTTTGCGTTTCGGCCATTGTTTCCCCGCCCTGATGGTAATTGTTGATATGAACTTGTACGCGTGAGCTTTATCGGTGACCCGCAACCGACAGGAGCCTCTGGTGACCGGCGTTAGCGGCATTGACCTGAACCTGCTCGGCGCGCTTGGCGCGCTGCTGGAGGAGCGCAACCTGACCAGGGCCGGGGCGAAGCTCAGCCTGAGCCAGCCGACGATGAGCGGAGCGCTGGCCCGGCTGCGGCGGCACTTCGACGACGACCTGCTGGTCAGGTCCGGCCGTCAGTACGCGCTCACCCCGGTCGCTGAGCGCCTGGTGCCCGAGGTCCATGAGGCCCTGCGCCGGGTCGAGCGGACCATCGGTGCCGTTCCCGTCGAGTTCACCCCGTCGAGCAGCCGGCGCCAGTTCTCGATCGCGGTGTCCGGTCAGTCGATCATCGTGCTCAGCGGGCTGCTCAAGCGCGTGCGCGAACTGGCGCCGAGCACGCGGCTTGACCTTCGGCCTATCACGGCGGACCTGCTCGACGGCGAGCGCGGACTGCTGCACCACGACCTGCTCATCGCCTCGGCCGGGTTCTGGGCCGGCGGGCATCCCGAGACGATCTGCCGAGACCGGTTCGTGTACCTGGCCGACCCGGCGAATCCGAGGCTGCGCGACGGCCGGCTGACGCTCGACGACCTGGCGGCCCTCCCGCACGCCGTGGCCAAGCGGTCGCCGGCCGAGACCGACGTGGTCGGCGCCGCTCTCGAGGGCCTTGGCGTGCGGCGCAGCGTTGCCTTGACCGCACCCGGCTGGCTGGCACTGCCGTTCGTGATCGCCGGGACCGACCTGGTCGCGGCCGTCCCCGAGCGCCTGGCCCGCCGGCTGGGCGGCGCGGCGGGGGTGGCGGTCATCGAGCCTCCGTTCGGCCTGATCGAACTGGTCGAGGCGGCCTGGTGGCACCCGCTGCACGCCACGGACCCCGCGCTCACCTGGCTCCGCTCGGTGGTCATGGAAAGCGCCGGCCAGCTGCAGACGTCTGGTGCCTGACCAGCGCATCACCGCACCGTCCGGGTGACGTGGCGGGAAGCGGGGGTCAGTTCCCTGCCCACCTGCTCGACGAGCAGGCTCATCTCGTAGACGATCAGGCCGAGGTCGCAGTCCGGCGCGGCGAGCACGGCGAGGCTGGAACCGTTGCTGATGGACATCACCACCAGCAGGCCCGCCTGCATCTCCACCGCCGTCTGCACCACCGCGCCGCCCTGGAAGACGCGCGCGGCGCCCTGCGTGAGGCTGCTCAGCCCCGAGGTCACCGCGGCGAGCTGGTCGGCGCGGTCGCGGGGGAACCCGGCGTTGAACGCCAGCGGCAGGCCGTCGGAGGAGACGACAACCGCGTGCGCCGCGTCACGCACCCGTTCCACGAAGTTGGTGACCAGCCAGTCAAGATCCTGCACCGGATAATCCGCCGCGCTCACCCGAGCTCCTTCTTCCGTGCCGCGTTGTTCAGTTCTCATCTGTCCCGCTGTCGCGCGGCGCGTCGGCGCGTCCCGCCCGCCCCCTGGCCTGGAAGCCCGACATGCGGGCCCGCACCGCCTCCGGCGAGCGGGCCGGCACCTGCGCCGGTGGCGGCGCCTGCCCATCGCGCGGGCCTGGCCGCGAGCCGACCGAGCCGGGGACAAGGTTCGCGCTCGGCACCCGCTTGGGCAGCCCGGCGGTTGTCACCGAGTCGGTCGCGGGGGAGACGACCGACTGCGCGGCGCGGAAGCCCTCGTCCGCGGGCGACGTCCACGAGCCCGCCGGGGACCGGCCCTCGGCGCGGTTGAGCGGCGCGCCGCGCCGGAACCAGTCCGACTCGACCGAGTCATAGATCGGCAGCCGCGTGTCCGCGGCGCTCTCAGCCGCGGACGGCAGCGGCTGCGGGTCGCGGAGTTCCGGCGCGTAGGGCTCGGGGAGGTAAGGCTCCGGAGTTATCCGTGCCGTCGCCTGGGCGGTCAGCGGGCCTGTCGCCGGCCGCCCGCCGAACCAGCTTGACGACACCGCGGGGCCGGGCCCGGCAACCACCGGTGCCGGCCCGGCGACCGTAACGGGCAGCGGTGTGACCTGCGCCATGACCGGGGCGGTGCCGTTGCCCGGCCGCGCCCGCCGGGGGCCGAGCGGCTGTGCCTGCTCCGCCTCGGCGACCGTCTCAGGCACCCAGATCAGCGCGGACAGCCCGCCGCCGCCCGCGCGCCGCAGCCGGACCTTGATCCCGTGCCTGGCCGCCAGGCGGCCCACCACGAACAGGCCCATCCGCCGCGAAACCGCGACGTCGATCACCGGCGGGTTGTCAAGCCGCCAGTTCGCGTGCGCGAGTTCCTGCTCGGGGATGCCGAGGCCCTCGTCGGTGATCTCGACAAGCACGCCGCCGCTCGACAGCAGCTGTCCGGTGACCCGGACCTGGGTGTCCTCGCGCGAGAACGTGGTCGCGTTCTCCGCCAGCTCCGCCACCAGGTGCACCACGTCGCTCGCGGCCCGGCCGGCGATGACGAGAGCCGACTGCACGTTGAGGGTGATCCGCTCGTACTGCTCGATCTCGGAGATCGCCGCCCGCAGCACGTCCACCAGCGGCACCGGCTTCGTCCACTTCCGCGGGGCCTCGTGCCCGGCGAGGACCAGCAGGTTCTCGGAGTTGCGGCGCATCCGGGTCGCCAGGTGGTCAAGCCGGAACAGGCTGCTCAGCCTGCTCGAGTCCTGCTCGGACTGCTCAAGCGTTTCGATGATGCCAAGCTGCCGTTCGATCAGCGACTGGCTGCGCCGGGACAGGTTGACGAACATGGCGTTCAGGTTCGCCCGGAGCAGTGCCTCTTCCCCGGCCAGCCGCACGGCCTCGCCGTGCACCTGGTCGAACGCTCTGGCCACCTCTCCGATCTCGTCGGTCGAGTCGATGCCGATCGGCTCGATCTGGATGGGTTCGCCCACCTCCTGGCTCAGCCGCTGCACGATGTCGGGCAGGCGGCGGCCGGCCACGTCAAGGGCGTCCGTGCGCAGCCTGCGCAGCGGGATGATCATCGAACGGGCCATCACGGTCGTGACGACCAGCACCAGCAGCAGCAGGATGAGCACGACGACGGCGGTCAGCCGCTCCGAGCTCGTCGCACCCTGGTGCAGCGTGCTCGCCTGGGCGCCGATGGAGGCGAGCTCGGTCTCTTCAACGTCCCTGATGTCGTCCAGCGTGGTGGTCATGTCGCTGAACCACACCGGGGCATCGCCGCTGGCCAGGCCCTGGCCGTTGTCACCGTCGATGACCGCGTTCTGCTCGATTGACTGCGCGTCGTCGACGTTCGGCCCGGCCACGTCGTTGTTGAACTGCTGCTCTTCGGTGAGGGAGGCGGAGAATCCAGCGCCCGGCGTGTACGCGGGGAGCGCGTTCGCGGCCGTCTGGTAGGTGGCCAGGCTGCTGGCCTCGCTGGACTGCGCGGACACGAGGGCGCTCAGGTCGCCGGGCCCGAACCCGCCGGAGGTCAGCGCTCCGTACAAGATGGCGCGCTGCTGCGAGACCTCATCTTCCATCTGCGCCAGCGAACCGAGCGAATTCACCGTCTGGGACAGTTCCGCGCTCGAGTTGCCGGTCGCGATCTCGTCGTCGAACGCGAGCAGCGGGGAGATGACGCCCGAGTACTCGGTGATCATCGGCAGCGGCTGGATCTCGCTGTGCGCGAGGCCGCGCAGGTCGGTGAGCGCGGTGAGCCGGCTCAGGGCGAACGTCAGGTCGGTGCGGGCGACCGCCGGGTAGGAGGGGCCGATCTGGGCGGCCGCGCGCTGGACGACCGCCAGCCGTGCCCCGGTCAGCGCGTACTGCGCGCTCAGCGTGGCGAAGATGTTCTTCGCGTCGGCGCCGTCGCCGGCCTGGTTGGCGGCGATCCAGCCGGCCGTGAGGTCCCGTTCGTCCTCGATCGCGTTCGCCAGCGCGGTGACGTCGGAGCTCAGCGCGGCGAGCTGGTTGACCTGAGCGAAGTTGCCCGCGGTGTCGCGGGCCGCCTGGATGCGGACACCGCCAAGCACGATCGCCGTCACCGTGGGGATGAGGACCAGCGCCAGCATGCGCCACCGCACGCGCCAGTTCCGAAGCCGCCACGGAGATGGTGACCAGTCGCGCCGTGTGTCCACCCGGCCAGCCCACGACGTGGCCTGCGCGGAGAACGTGTCTGCGCCGCTACCGCTCGCCGGGAGGGCGATGCGACCGCCGTCTTGACCGAGCATTGCGCTGGTTCCCTCTATCCCGTTCGCGTACCCGCGCGGGCCGGGCCGCCGGCCCGCGGGCATTACGACCGCACTTAGGTAATGGCCAATTCGCTCCCGGCTCGGACCGGCCGGGTCGCCTACAGCCTCACATGCCTCACAAGAAGATGGCTGTCTTTTCCAAAAAATGATGGCTATCTGGTAGCCATATGGCCCGCCATATAAATATATGATGGTTTACTTGACCAGCGGTTTCGCCATTCATGGCACATATCACCGCATCCTGAGGAACGACCGCCAGCTATGATCCCGGTGCCGCCGATTCCTGGAACGTTCGGGTCGGCACATGCCAGCAATGCGACGCGAGTGTGCCGCAGATCACAAGTGTCGCCAAGATTAAAGAATCGTAAGAAGAATGTAATCCGCAGCTAACAAAGGGAGCTCCTGTGCGGTCCCCTCGTTTTCATAAGCTCGCTCTATTCATGACAGTCATCACGGCCGCCGCTGCGGTCGCCGCGTGCAGCAGCGGCTCATCTGGGACCTCGAGCAGCGCCGCGGGATCGGGCCCGGAACTGACCAGCATCACCGTTCCCGCGCTAGAGATCCCCGATGCGATCACGCTGACGATCGCCAAGGACGACGGCTTCTTCAAGCAGCAGGGCCTCAACGTGACCATCAAGCCCGTCGCGGCCTCGGACAACCTGGTGCCCGCACTGCTCGCGCACACCTACGGCATCACGTCGGAGAACTACGTGGGCATGTACGAGGAGGAGTCGCAGACCCCCCAGCTCGGGCTGCGGGTGATCGCCGACGACCTCCAGGCCGCCCCCGGCGTCTTCGAGATCATGGTGCCCAAGGGCTCGCCGATCACGTCCGTGGGCGGCCTGGCGGGTAAGACGATCGCCTTCCCCGGCGTCGGCGCCAGCATCGGGTCGCTGTCCACCGACGTGCTGCTCAACGCCTACCACCTCAGCCCGACCTCCTACAAGGCGATCCCGGTGGCGTTCCCCGACATGCCCGCGGGCATGGCCAAGCACGAGTTCGACGCGGCCTGGGTGACCGAGCCGTTCATCACGATCATGGAAGCCGCGGGCGCGCACCCGCTCGCCGACGTGATGACCGGTCCGATGGACAACTTCCCCATCTCCTGCTGGGCCACAACCGCGTGGTTCGCGCAGAAGTACCCGAAGACCGTAGCCGCCTTCACCCGGGCGATCGACGAGGCTCAGCAGGTCGCCGCGAGCGACCAGCCGCTCGTCCGCAAGCTGCTGCCCAGCTACATCCAGGGCCTTCAGCCGCAGATCGCAAACGTCATGGCGCTCGGCACCTACAACACCACGCTGAGCCTCACCCGCATGGAACGGGTCGCCGACGTCATGGAGGAGTACAACCAGCTGCCGAAGGGCTTCAACGTCTCCTCGATGCTTCTCACCCAGCCGTCTGGGTCATGACCCAGGCGGATCTGCGCCGGGTACTGCTCGGCGCCGCGGGCGTGCTGGCGGTGCTCGGCGCGACGGAGCTGGCCCTGTGGGCCGACGGGGTCAGCTCCGCCGTCTTCCCGCCGCCCTCGACGGTGCTGCAGAACGCGGTGAGCATGACCGGCAGCGCGGCGTTCTGGGCCGCCGTCGGCGAGACGATGGTCTCCTGGCTGGAGGCGATGGCGATCACGATCGCCATCGCTGTCCCCTTCGGCGCGCTGCTCGGCCTGCTGCCCGCGGTGGAGTCGGCGCTGCGGCCGGTCCTTGAGTTCCTGCGGCCCATCCCGTCCGTGGTGCTTTTCCCGCTGATCCTGCTCATCACGCAGGACAACGGGTCGGCCGTGGTCGCGGTGATAGTCCTGGCCGCCGTGTGGCCGGTGCTGATCAACACCGTCTACGGCTTCCGGGATGTCGACCCGGCGGCCAAGGAGACGCTGCGCGCCTTCGGCTTCGGCCCGCTGGCGGTCGCGTGGCACGTGTCACTGCGCAGCGCCGCCCCGTTCATCGTCACAGGTGTGCGGATCGCCGCGTCGCTCGCGTTCGTCGTGGCGATCGCGGTGGAACTCGTCGGCACCGGGCTGAACGGCATCGGTGCCTTCGCTGCGGCGGAGCAGGGCGCGGGCAGCGCGCTCGCGGTGCTGCTCGCCACGGCGATCTGGTGCGGGATCCTCGGCCTCGCGCTCAACGCGGTCCTCGTCGGCGCCGAGCGCCGGGCTTTCCGCTGGCATCACGCACTCACCGGCACCGTCACGGTGACGGCGCCGGCGGCACCAGCGGGTGCGCCCGCGTGACCCGCCGCCTGTCCCTGTTCGCCGTGCGCGTCCTGGTGGTGGGCACGCTGCTGGCCGGCTGGCAGCTGTGGACGAAGGCGGCCGGCAGCCTCTACTTCCTGCCACCCGCGACCATCCTCGCCGACATGCACCGCCAGTGGTTCTCAGGGCCGCCCGGCCACCTGTGGCTGACCTCGGACGCCATCGCGAACGTCCTGCCCAGCCTCGCCCGGCTGCTCGCCGGCTGGGCCGGGGCCAGCCTGGCCGGCATCGCGGCGGGGCTCGCCATCGGCCGCCTGCGGCTCTTCGCCGACCTGGTGGAACCGATCGTGCACTTCGGCCGCGCCGTCCCGACCCCGACGCTGGTCCCCGTCTTCCTCGTCATCTTCGGCATCGGCACCCCGATGGAGGTCGCCACGATCGCCTTCGGCGTGATCTGGCCGGTGCTGCTGAACACGATCGACGGCGCGCGCGCCGTCCACCCCGGCCATCTGGAGACCGCGGCGGCGTTCCGCCTCGGCCCGGTCCAGCGGCTGGTGAGCGTGATCCTGCCGAGCGCCGCCCCGAAGATCCTCGCCGGCGTGCGCCTGGCGCTGTCGCTTGCCGTCGTCATGATGATCATCTCGGAGTTCATCGGCAGCACCGACGGCATCGGCCGCGAGGTGCTGGTGGCGGAGTCGAACTTCGACGTTGCCGTGATTTGGGGCGTCATCGTCCTGCTGGGCCTGCTCGGCGTGCTGTTCAACGCGGCGTTCAGCCTGCTCGAGCACCGCACCCTGGCCTGGCAGTTGTCGCCCGGGGGGACGACCCCCCGTACCCCCCGGGGGCGGTCCCGGTGAGCCCGATCGCGGAAGCCGCGACCCATATCAGGCACCCGGAACCGACAGCGGTCCGTAAGGCCGGCCGGCTGACCTTTCTCCAGGGCGCGCGTTCCCGGAAGCAAATCCACAAGCCCAAGAATCAGAGAAACGGATGGATCTGACAGTTATGTCGCAGATGACCGGCGAGAGCGCCGCAGCGGCCGCCGAGGGCCAGGCCATCGTCATGACCATGCAGCGGGCGACGTGGCGGTTCGCCGCGCTCCGCGCGCTGATGGCGATCGGCGTTCCCGACCAGCTGCGTGACGGCCCGCGGACCATCGAGGAGCTAGCCGGAGCCAGCGGCGCGCACGCCCCGACCCTGACCCGCCTGCTGCGGAACGTCGCCGCGACAGGCCTGCTGCGCACCGTCGTCCCAGCCGGCTACGAGCTCACCCCGGCCGGCCGGGCGCTGCTGCACGGACACGCGCGCCAGTCCGTCCTCTACAGCCTGGACGAAGAGGTCTACAACAGCCTCGGCGAGCTGCCGGAGACGGTCCGCGCCGGCGTCGCGCCGTTCACCCTGCGGCACGGCAGCATGTACGACTACCTGTCGACCGACCCCGCGCTGTCGGCGGTGTTCGACGAGCTGATGGACCTGCAGCACGTGCCGCTCGCCGCGCGGACCGCCGAACTGCTCGCCCGGTCGGCGGACCTGCCTGCCGGTGCCACCGTGGTCGATGTCGGCGGCGCCAAGGGCACCTTCGTCGGCGCCATCCTGCAGGCCAGTCCCGGCACGCACGGGGTACTGCTCGACCTGGAGCGTTCGGCCAAGGCGGGCCGGGCGTACCTGGCCGGCCTCGGCGTGGCGGACCGCTGCGAGGTGGTCGCGGGCGACTTCTTCAAGGCGGTGCCGGCCGGCGGTGACGCGTACCTCGTCGCCCACGTGCTGCACAACTGGGACGACGAGCAGGCCACCGCCATCCTGCGGAGCATCCGCGCGGTCATACCCGGCGAGGGGCGGCTGCTTATCGTGGAGGCACCGATCCCCGACGACGACCTGCCGCACTTCGCCAAGGACCTGGATGTCCGCCTGCTCACCATGCACGAGGGACAGGAGCGGACGGTGCCCGAGTACGAGGCGATGCTGGCCGCCGCCGAGTTCCGCCTCGCCGCGGTGGCGGAACTCGCCAGGGGCGAGTGCCTGCTCACCGCCGTTCCCGTGCTCAGCTAGGCGGTCCGGGGTGCTAGAGGTCAGCCAGCTGACCCGCGCTCACGGGTCGTACGTGGCGATCGAGGACGTCAGCTTCCAGGTGCCCGACGGCCAGCTGGTCGCGATCGCCGGGCCGTCCGGGTCCGGCAAGTCAACGCTGCTGCGCTGCATCGCGGGCCTGCTGCGGCCGACCAGCGGGCAGGTCGTGCTGAACGGCCTGCCCGTCACCCGCGTGCCGGACGGGCTCGCGGTCGTCTTTCAGGATTACAGCCGCTCCCTGTACCCGTGGCTGAGCGTCAGGGACAACGTCGCGCTCCCGTTGCGCCGCACCGGGTCCAGGCGTGCCAACCGAAGGGCAAGGGCGCTGCGGGCCCTGGCGTCGGTCGGCCTCGCGGACGCCGCCGCCAGGTACCCCTGGCAGCTGTCCGGCGGCATGCAGCAGCGCGCGGCGATCGCCCGCGCGCTCGCCTGCGAACCCGTGCTGCTGCTCATGGACGAGCCGTTCGGCTCGGTCGACGCGCAGACCAGGGAGGATCTACAGGACCTGATCCTGCGGGTGCGGGCGGAACGCGACATCACCATCCTCTTCGTCACGCACGACATCGACGAGAGCGTGTACGTCGGCGACCGGGTGCTCGTGCTGACCCACGGCCCGGGCCGGGTCCGCGCCGACCTCCCGGTCAGCCTGCCAGCTCCGCGGGACCAGATCGGCACCAGGGAAACCCGCGAGTTCGCTCATCTGCGGGCCGAGGTCAGCCGCCTGGTCAGGGGCGCGGCCACTGCGCCGCCGCCGCCGGGACCGATGGTGATCCCGGGTTCCGCGGCGGTCGCCAGCCCGTGGGAGTCCAGGCCTGAAACCGGATGGCGCGGCTAAGCTTGCTTGCTATGGAGTACCTGCCGTATGACCAGCGCCCCGTGTCCACGGAGTACCGGCGGGTCCTCGAGCACATCCTCGGCGCGGGCATCGAGACCGGAACGAGGCAGGGCGTCAACGCGCTGACGGCCATGCAGCAGACCATGACGTTCCCGCTGGCCAGCGGCTTCCCGGTGATCACCGAGCGGAGCATCAGGTCGTTCTGGCGCAAGCCCATCGGCGAGCTTTGCGCGTTCATCAACGGGGCCACCACGCTGCGGGAGTTCGAGGAGTTCGGCGTGGACTGGTGGGGCCCCTGGGCCACACCGGAGAAGACACTGAAGAAGGGCATCGAGCCCGGCGGCCTCGGGCCCGGCTCCTACGGCGGCGCCTTCCATTCCTTCCCCACGCCCGGAGGGCCGCCGTTCGACCAGTTCAAGCACCTCGTCGAGCAGTTGCGTGAGCTGCCTGAGCTGCGCACCCACTTCGTCGACCCGTGGATCGCGCCGTACCAGGTCAGGGGCGAGGGGAAGCAGCCGCGCACGACGATCGCGCCGTGCCACGGCTGGGTGCACGTCCGCGTGCTCGACGGCGGCCTGCACGTCCACATGACCCAGCGCTCCGGTGACGTGCCGGTCGGCGTCCCGTCCAACATGATCCAGTACGCCGCGCTCGCCCTCATGCTAGAGCAGCTCACCGGCTACCGGGCGGTGGCCTACTACCACACGATCTCGGACGCGCACATCTACACCGATCAGGTCGGCGCCGTCCGCGCCATGCTGGCCACCGAGCCTCGCCCGCTGCCGACTGTCGCGCTGAACACAGCCGGGCGCGCGGTGACGGACATCCACGACTTCCGCGCCGGGCACTTCGACCTGTCCGACTACCACCCGAACCCGGCCATCGGCGGCATCCCGGTCGCGACCTGAGCCGATTAGCGTGGAACTTCCGCGTCCGGTGGAAACTAAGCGTGCGTGGCGCACGCCGAATATCCACGTAGCGCAGAATTTCCACGGTAAACGCGGCCCAGGGGACAGTGGTGGAAACCTTCCGTCACGCATGCCGCCTGCGCACCACGACCACCGCCGCTGCGTCGGCGAACCGGGCGGCGGTTCCCGGCAAAGCGGCAACCGGGGACATTAGCATGAGAGAAGAGGGACAAACGAGCACGGCTGGAGCTGAGGCCGGGAGCAGGCTGTGCCCCAGGCAGGCATCGCTCGCCGTGGGGCAGCCCGCCGGAATCGGCCCAGTCCGCGTCTGATGGACAAGGGAGCCCGATGAAGCGGATCAGGCAGCTATTCGGTCGGCCGAGCGGCCGGCCCGGCGACGGGACCGGCGGGAAGAGGTTTTCTCCGGCGCCGCTGCTGTCGTCCCTGGGGGTGTCAAGCAGCCTGTTCGCGGACGCCTCCAACTTCGAGCAGCGCTTCATCGAGGACTACGGGCAGATCGAGACCACGGTCAACGCGCTGCGGACGCTCGGCTTCAAGGTGGTGCTGACCAGCGGCTCCTTCGACATCATCCATGAGGGTCACTCGATGTACCTGGAAGCGGCCCGCCAGTTCGGCGACTTCCTCATCGTCGGCCTGGACAGCGACGAGAAGATCCGCGCCCGCAAGGGGGAGAACAGGCCAGTCGTCCCGCAGATGGAACGGCTCCGCATGGTCACCCACCAGCGCGGGGTGGGCCTGGTCACCCTCAAGCAGACCCATCACCCAAAGTGGGCGCTGATCAAGGCGGTACGCCCGGACGTGCTCGTCGCGACCGAGGACACCTACACCCAAGCCGAGATCCGCGAGCTTGAGGCGAGTTACTGCGGCCGGGTCGAAGTGCTCGAGCGGATGGCCACGGTGAGCACCTCGGCCCGGCTGCGGGAAATCATCATGGCCAACCCGGCACCCCCGGTTTCCGCGGTCAACGCCGGGTCGGTGCGCGGCAAGCTGGCGTCGGCCGGGCAGCCAAAGACGTGAAGCAGGTCCTGCTGTACCTCCCGGTGGTGCACGCGGGCCACGAGGCGTTCTTCGCGCGGCACCGGGACGCGGACGAGGTCCTCCTACTCGGGACCGGGTTCCGGGCCCTGTTCAAGGCTCTGGCCAAGGACATCCGGGCGCTGCCGCCCGACCGGGCCGCCCAGTTCCTCGGGCTGCTGCTGCCGGACACCCGGATCCGGGTGATCGAGCCCGCCGACCTGCCCGCCGTGGTAACCGCCGACAGGCTCGTGCTGCCCGACGAGGACATCACCCGGACCCTTGCGGCAGACCATCACCTGGGTGCTGGCCGCGAGCTCATCTTCGACAAGACCTTCCTGCGCTGGGACAGGGGGTGGAGCCAGGCTGGCCGGCCCGCCGACTTCGACGCCGAGGTGGCGGCCGGCGACCTGCCCCCCGCGCTCGTCGCCCGGGCCAGGGAACTGGCCGGCCGCAGTTCAGACTGGTGGCGGCAGGTCGGCGCTGTCGCGTGGCGCGGAGACGAGATCCTCGGCGCCGCCTGGAACCACCACAGCCCGACCGAGTACGCCCCCTACCTCGACGGCGACCCCAGGGACAACTTCAGCCGCGGCATAAGAACAGACCTATCCACCGCCGTCCACGCCGAGGCGTCCGTCATCGCCACCGCCGCCCGCGCCGGCACCCCCCTCGAAGGCGCCGACCTCTACGTCACAACATTTCCCTGCCCCGCCTGCGCCCGCCTCATCGCTGAATGCGCCTTCCGCCGCTGCTACTTCACGGACGCGTACTCGCTGCTTGACGCCGCCACCGTGCTCCGCACCGCCGGGGTAGCCCTGTTGCGGGTAGCCCCGCCAGTGCCGTAACTCCGCCGCCCCTGGTCCTGGAGTGCTGGCTGCGCCGCGTCCAGGCCGGCCGGATGGGCCACCTGCCGCCGTCTGGCTGGGCGAGTTCGAGCGGACAGGACTCCTGGCCGCCGCGCGCCTGACGGCGCCGCCCGCGGGCGGCGCTCCGGCGTACGGCTGCTCACGGCACGCCCGGCTCGGCGAGCCCGTGGGTGTAGGCGTAATGGACGGCCTGCGCCCGGCCGGTGACGCCGGTCTTGGCGAAGATGTTGTTGATGTGGGTCTTCACGGTCGACGGGCTGACGACGAGGGCGGAGGCGATCTGGGCGTTGGTCCGCCCGGTCGCGATGAGGGACAGCACCTCGGCCTCGCGCGCGGTCAGCCCGTCGGGCAGCGGCCGGGCGGGGGCGGCGTCCGGGGCCGGGCCGGCGGCGGCGACGAGACGGGCCTGAACGGCAGGGTCGAGGATGGCCTGGCCGCCGGCCGCGGCATGCAGGGCGCGGGCGATCTGCTCCCGGCCAGCGTCCTTGGTAAGGTAGCCGACCGCACCAGCCCGGAGGGCCGCCAGGATCGACTCGTCGTCCGCGTAAGTGGTGAGCACCACGACGGCCGTGGCGGGATAGGCCGCGAGAATCCGGCGGGTGGCTTCCACCCCGTCGAGGCGTGGCATCCGCAAGTCCATGAGCACGACCTGCGGCCGGTGACGGCCCACCAGGGCAACCGCCTGCTCGCCGTCGGCGGCGGCTCCGACCACCTCCACGCCGGGCAGCACGCCCAGCGAGGTCACCAGTCCCTCGCGCACCACCCGCTGGTCGTCGGCCACCAGGACGCGCACTGTGGCGTCTTCCTCGCTCTCGCTCATCCAGGCACCTCGCTCATTGGCGGCATCCCGCTCATCCTGGCACCGTCAGCTCGACGACCCAGCCGTCCTCGCACGCGTCGGCCCGCAGTGAACCGCCAAGCAGTTCGGCGCGCTCGGTGAGTCCGTCTAGCCCGAAGCCGCCGCCGGAGGCCGCCAGTGAGCCGGCGGGGTGGCCGCCGGGGCCGCCTGGCTGGGCGCCGTTGCCCACCCGCAGGACCACGGCCCGCTCCCCGTCCGCCTGCTCGCCGAAGGACAGCGTGACCGTCACGGGGGCGCCGGGTGCATGCTTGCGCGCGTTGGCCAGGGCTTCCTGGGCCGTGCGATAGACCGCCAGACTGGCCTCGGGGGCGAGTCGGCGAGGGCTGCCGCGTACCTCGTAGCTGACCTGACCCGGCCGGCCGTCGCCGGCGGCGAGAGCGGCCAGCGCCTGGGGCAGGTCGACCGGGTCGGTCCGCAGGGCCGCGATGGCCTGCCTGGTCTCCTCCAGGCCCGCGACGGCCAGCCCGCGCGCGCCCCCGATCAGGCGGCGCCCCGCTTCTGGATCGTCGCCCTCGCCGAGCAGGGCGTCGGCGGCGTCGAGCTGGACCACCAGGCCGCCCAGGGTGTGGGCCAGGATGTCGTGGATCTCCCTGGCGATGCGCGCCCGTTCGTCAAGCACCTGCGCCCGGACGTGCTCCTGCTCCGCCCGCTGCGTCTGGATGGCGGCCAGCTCGGCCTGCTCGGCTCGCAGCCGGTACTGGCTTCGCCACAACCCCGCGAGCAGGCCGCCGACCACCGCCGCGCAGGCGCCGAGCAGTGAGAAACCCGGGGAGGCCACGATGAGCGAGCCCGCTACCAGGGTGATGAGACCGCAGGCCGTCACCGCCGCGCCTTCCAGCACGGTAAACGAGCTGCCGGCCATGATGCTGACCGCGAGGGGCAGCGCCAGGGCGCCGGTGCTCGGGCTGACCAGGGCGGCCAGGCAGCCTCCGACCATTCCGACGACCAGGACGGGCACCCGGATCGGCGGGCCCACCCGCTCGGCGGGCAGCCAGGCAATCCACGTCAGGGCAGCCAGCACGCTGCCTGCAAGCAGGACGAGGTGCCTGCCGCTCAGCCCGGGCACGGGGCGGCCGACCGAGATGTCGGCGAGCACCAGCCCGGCCAGGCACACGCGCGCCAGCCACGTCCACCTGCGCCAGTCGGACCAGCGTGCCAGCGTTCTCGTGTCCACCAGTTTCTGCCTCCGGCGCCCTCGCCTCATTGTCGCATTCGCCGGACGGTCCGGTCCGCGAGCCGACAGCCGGATGGCCCCGGCGTCCCCGCTCGGGGCCATCCGCTCAGCGGAAGTCACGGGAGGACCCCCGTTGGCGGTCGCGGTCGCGGCGCGCCGCGGTCCTCGCGATTCCGCCCTTGAGGAGCTTCCGGCCGGCGATGACGACGGCGATGGCCGCGCCCGAGGGAAGGCCCAGGTGCTGTAGGAGGTGAATGAGGATGATCACGGCCTGACCGCCTTCACGCTTGGCCACTTGGCTCGATTGGGGCCAGTTACCTGATGCTGCTCGTGGCCGTGGACGGGGCGCCCGCTTCTGCGGCGAACCGGCGTGCGGCCGCCCGCCCGCGGACGCCAAGTAGCGTGCTGCGGGCCAGCGCCATGGCGAGGGCCATGAAGATCAGCGTGTCGGTCAGCCCGTCGGCACTGAGCTGGTGGGCGGCCATGAAGTCGCCGAGGGGGGCGGAGAACCAGTGCAGCGTGCCGTAGATGAACAGCAGGCGGCCGGCGAAGATCACCGTCCAGAACGCGGCGTAGCCGAACCCGGCCCGGCTCACCGCCGCCGCCTCCCGGGTGTCTCTCCTGCTCTTGACGGGGCCGTAACCGACCGAGATGAACAGGTGGGCAGCCACGCCGAGCAGTACGCCGACGGCTATGCCAACGGCCTGCAGGGCCACGTCGTGACTGCTGGTGGGGATAGTGTCCAGGAACAGCGGGGCGACGAAGATGACCGTGAGCACCGGGCGCAGCACCCGGAACCAGCCGATCTTCCGGCGCCCGAGGTCTGCCTCCAGCACGACCCCGAGCACGATCAGGTTGAGAATCCATACGCTGGCTGGCATTGACTTATCCTTCGGCTAGGAACTCGAGACGTCTTCCAGCCTCCGGATTTGAGCCCGCGGGCACATCGGGTGACGGGTGGGTCCTCGGGTGGAGCCGGGTGGAGATCAGGCAGCGGCCTCCACCCGGCTCCATCCCTTTGTCCCGGCCGGCCCGCCCTCGACCCCGGCGCCCGTGACCCTCGCCCCCGCGACCCCGGCTAGCGGGGGCGCGAGCTGAACCGCATGCGGACCGGGACCTCGGGCTCAAGCGAAGGATCGCCGGTAAGCACGTGCGCGTGGACGTGCGCGATCGTGGCCCCGGTGAAGTTGCAGTTCCCGTTGCGCACGCCGAGTCCGTAGTGGTCCAGGCCGAACCGCTCGCGGATCATCCGCAGGGCGGTCCAGAAGTCGGCGAGCGCGGCGTCATCCAGGTCAACCATGTCCGTCACGTGCTGGTGCGGTACGACAAGCAGATGCAGCTTCGTGCCGCGGTACGGGAACGCGTTCGGTGTCACCGCCCAGTGCCGCGTCTCGAAGGCGACGGGCTGGCGGGCGTGCTCGCGCAGCGCCGCGGGGCAGAACAGGCATATCCCTGCCGCCTCAAGCCGCCGCATCTCCTCCAGCTGCTCTTCGGTCCGGTAGTTGTCCGTGCAGTACAGGCTCAAGCCGACTCCGCCTCCGTAGATTCGGTGCTCCGTGAGCACGCCATCATGCTAGAAGCCCGCCAGTCCGCGGCACCGCACGCATGAACACGCATGAAAGTGCCGAAGGTGTCGCTATAGCAGCAGCGACGGCACTTTCATACCGCGAGGTGGCAGCGCTGGGCTGCCGCGAGGTGACCGGGCTGGCATCGAGTGGCGACGGTGGGTTCCCGAGCATGGGTACTCTGGTGGTTATGCCTGTCGAGTCCGTCTTCCCTCTGCTTGAGCCGCTGCTGCCGCTGGTCCGCAAGCCGGTGCAGTATGTCGGCGGAGAGGTGAATTCCACGGTCAAGGCGTGGGACGAGGCCGACGTCCGCTGGGCGCTGCTGTACCCGGACGCGTACGAGGTCGGCCAGCCCAACCAGGGCGTCGCCATCCTCTACGAGGTGCTGAACGAGCAGCCGGGTGTGCTCGCCGAGCGCACCTACAGCGTCTGGCCCGACCTTGAGAAGCTGATGCGGGACAATAACGTCCCGCAGTTCACCGTGGACGCGCACCGCCCGGTTTCCGACTTCGATGTCCTCGGCGTGTCCTTCTCCACCGAGCTGGGCTACACCAACCTGCTGACCGCCCTGGACCTGGCCGGCATCCCGCTTGACGCCGTGGACCGGGAGGTCGCGCACCCGATCGTGATCGCCGGCGGCCACGCGGCGTTCAACCCCGAACCCATCGCCGACTTCCTCGACGCAGTTGTCATCGGCGACGGCGAGGAGGCCGTGCTCGCCGTCACCCGGATCGTCCGTGGCTGGAAGCGGGCCGGCCGCCCCGGCGGGCGAGACGGGCTGCTGCTGTCGCTCGCCGCGACCGGCGGCGTCTACGTCCCGAAGTTCTACGACGTGACGTACCTGCCCGATGGCCGGATCGGCCGGGTCGTACCCAACAGGCCGGGCGTCCCCGCGTCGGTCCGCAAGCACACGCTGCTCGACCTGGACGCCTGGCCGTACCCCAAGGCCCCGGTCGTTCCGGTCGCGGAGACCGTGCACGAGCGCTACAGCGTGGAGATCTTCCGCGGCTGCACCCGGGGCTGCCGTTTCTGCCAGGCCGGGATGATCACCAGGCCGGTTCGCGAGCGGTCGATCACCACGGTGGGGAACATGGTCGCCTCCGGCCTCAAGGCCACCGGCTTTTCCGAGGTCGGGCTGCTCTCGCTGTCGTCCGCCGACCATAGCGAGATCAACGAGATCGCCGTCGACCTCGCGGACTGCTACGAGGGGTCGAAAGTCGGGCTCTCACTGCCGTCCACCCGGGTGGACGCGTTCAACGTGACGCTCGCCGACGAACTGTCCCGGAGCGGAAAGCGCTCAGGACTGACGTTCGCGCCGGAGGGCGGCTCCGAGCGAATGCGCCAGGTCATCAACAAGATGGTCACCGAGGAGGACCTGATCAGGACCGTGACCACCGCCTACTCGTCCGGATGGCGGCAGGTGAAGCTGTACTTCATGTGCGGCCTGCCGACCGAGACCGACGAGGACGTGCTGGCGGTCGCGGACCTGGCACGGAAGGTGATCGCCGCCGGGCGCGCGGCGTCCGGGCGGAAGGACATCCGCTGCACGGTGTCCATCGGCGGGTTCGTGCCGAAGCCGCACACCCCGTTCCAGTGGGCCGGCCAGTGCCCGCCCGAGGTGGTCGACGACCGGTTGCGCAAGCTGGGGGCCGCGCTGCGCGGCGACAAGACGTACGGCAGGTCGATCGGTTTCCGTTACCACGAGGGCACCCCGTCTGTTGTCGAGGGGCTGTTGTCGCGGGGCGACCGGCGGGTCGGCGCCGTGCTTAAGACCGTGTGGAAGAACGGGGGCCGGTTTGACGGGTGGTCGGAGTACTTCTCCTTCGACCGCTGGTCGGCCGCGTGCGCGGAGGCTCTGGCCGGGACGCCTGTTGACCTGGCTTGGTACACTACGCGCGAGCGTGACTACGGCGAGGTACTGCCGTGGGACCACCTCGATTCTGGCCTTGACCGGGACTGGCTCTGGCAGGACTGGCGGTCCGCGATCGAGTCGGCCGGCGCCGGCGAGGTGGAGGACTGCCGGTGGACCCCGTGCTACGAGTGCGGAGTCTGCCCCGCGATGGGTACGGAGATCCAGACGGGTCCAACAGGAGAGCGGCTGGACGGAAGGCGCCTGCTTCCCGTGCTAGCGACTAATGGGAGATAAGCCATGGGCGTGATACGAAACGGCGGCGAGCCGGTCACGACCCAGCATCTTCTGGTCCGGTATGCTAAGCGGGGAAAGATGCGTTTTGCCAGCCACTTGGATGTGGCGCGTGCCTTCGAGCGCGGCGTACGGCGGGCAGGCCTGCCGATCGCCTACTCGGCCGGGTTCACGCCGCACCCCAAGATTTCCTACGCGGGCGGTTCCCCGACCGGGGTGGCGAGTGAGGCGGAGTACCTGAGCCTCACGCTGACCAGCCGGACCGAGGCTCATGCCGTGCGGGAGCGGCTGAACGCGGCTCTGCCTGATGGGATAGACGTGATCACTGTCACTGAGGACTCGGGAGGCCTGCCGGCGAGTCGGCTCACCGCGTCCGAGTGGCAGATAGCCCTTCCCGGGCTACCGCCGGACGATGTGGCGCCGGTGGTTCGGAAGTTTCTCGCCCTTACCGAGGCGCCGGTGGAGCGGCTGACCTCCAAGGGCTTGCGGCGCATGGACGCCCGGGCAGCCGTCGTCAGCCTCGACGTCGTCGACGACTCGAGTGCCGGCACGGCGCTGCGGATGGTCCTGCAGCACACCGTCCCGGCCGTGCGCCCGGACGACGTGCTCAACGCGCTACGCGACGTTTCCGATGTGTTCCCTGTCGCGCAGCCGCTGATGACGCGGCTCGCGCAGGGTTCGATCGGCGAATCCGGGGTGGTCCAGCCATGACCGCCGCCATCCCGGAGCTGAAGTACTCATCCATGCCTGGGCCCGCTTTCCGTGTATTCGGGGCCCGCACCTTCGCGCGTGACCTCTTCCCGCGCGGCGGCGGCAGCGAACCAGGCGAACGAACACTAGGAGCCTCCGTGCGGCGCGCCGTTACCTCGCGTCCGGCCGCGCCCGGGGGCCTGACTGGAGATTGCCCGTATGCTCGACAGCGAGCGCAACAGCAACGAGACAGACACTAACGAGGCCACTGGCCAAGCTGCGGGACCTGCTCCCGCACCGGTGACACCGGCGGTGCCCGCGGCGCTTTTCCAGCCGCCGCAGGTGCTTTTCCAGCCGCCTGCGCCACCGCCCCCGCCGTCGGCCGGTGACCGGGAATCCGGCGGCAGGGCGGAATCCGACGACACCGGACGGCCGGCCAGACGGGCACGCGTTAGCCGCGCCCAGGGCGGCGATGCCGCCGATGACCAGGCCACGGACGCCGAGGGCGGCCGGGCGAGCCGCAGGACCACCCGCAGCAGGAGCCGGTCCCGGGTGCGTGACGTCGCGGCCGACGACGACCTGTTCAGCGTGGACAGCGCCGCCGCGCTTGCCGAGGCTGACGACGGCACCACGGCCGCGGCCGGTGCCGCGGAGGCGGACACGGTGCCCGCCGGGGATGGCGAGGAGCCGGCGAGCAGCCGTCGCCGCCGTCGCCGCAACACCCGCACCAGGAGCCGGGCTGAGGCCGGCGCGGCCGACGATGACCTCGCCGGTGCCGACCAGGACGCGTCGGACGACGCGGGCGACGACGTGACCGCGAACGGCGAAGCGGACGGCGAGGGCGAGGCCGCGGGTGAAGCAGGCGCGCTCGGCCGCCGCCGGCGGCGCAAGCGGCGTCGCGGGTCGGTGGACGGCGATGTACTGTCCCCCGACGACCCGCCGGACACGGTGGTGCACGTCAGGGACGCGCACAACCCCGCCGACGACGTGCGGGCCATCAAGGGCTCTACGCGCCTTGAGGCGAAGAAGCAGCGCAGGCGGGAGGGACGTGAGTCCGGCCGCCGCCGCCCGCCGGTGATCACCGAGTCGGAGTTCCTGGCGCGCCGGGAATCGGTGGAGCGGACGATGGTGGTCCGCCAGCGGGGCGACCGGACCCAGATCGCGGTGCTCGAGGACGGCGTCCTCGTCGAGCACTACGTGAACCGGACCACGCATGCCTCTTATGTCGGCAACGTGTACCTGGGCAAGGTACAGAACGTGCTGCCGTCGATGGAGGCGGCATTCGTCGACATCGGCAAGGGCCGCAACGCCGTGCTCTACGCGGGCGAGGTCAACTTCGACGCCAGCGGCCTTGAGGGCCAGCCCAAGCGCATCGAGTCGGCGCTCAAGCCGGGTCAGTCGGTGATCGTCCAGGTCACCAAGGATCCGGTGGGCCACAAGGGCGCCCGTCTCACCAGCCAGGTCAGCCTGCCCGGCCGGTACCTGGTCTACGTGCCAGGCGCGTCGATGACGGGAATCAGCCGGAAGCTGCCCGACACCGAGCGGACCAGGCTCAAGCAGATTCTCAAGAAGGTGACGCCGGAGAACGCCGGCGTGATCGTGCGCACCGCCGCGGAGGGCGCCGCCGAGGCGGAGCTTGACCGTGACATCACCCGGCTGGCCGCCCAGTGGGAGAGCATCGAGAAGAAGGCGAAGACCGCCACCGCGCCCGCCCTGCTCTACGGCGAGCCCGACCTCACCATCCGGGTCGTCCGCGATGTCTTCAACGAGGACTTCAGCAGGCTGATCGTGTCCGGCGACGGCGGCTGGGAGGTCATCGACGAGTACGTCAGGTACGTCGCTCCGCACCTGGCCGACCGGCTCAGCCGCTGGGATACCCCGGAGAACGAGGCCGCGTCGGACGACGTCTTCGCCGCGTACCGGATCGACGAGCAGCTCGCCAAGGCACTTGAGCGCAAGGTGTGGCTGCCGAGCGGCGGCTCGCTTGTCATCGACCGCACCGAGGCGATGACGGTCATCGACGTCAACACCGGGAAGTTCACCGGCCAGGGCGGGAACCTCGAGGAGACGGTCACAAGGAACAACCTGGAGGCCGCGGAGGAGATCGTCCGCCAGCTGCGGCTGCGTGACGTCGGCGGCATCGTCGTCATCGACTTTATCGACATGGTGCTCGAGTCGAACCGCGAGCTGGTCCTGCGACGGCTGCTCGAGTGCCTGGCCAGGGACCGGACCAAGCACCAGGTCGCCGAGGTCACCTCGCTCGGCCTGGTGCAGATGACCCGCAAGCGGGTCGGGGCCGGGCTCCTTGAGGCGTTCTCGCAGCAGTGCGAGTGCTGCAACGGCCGGGGCGTCATCATCACGCTCGACGCGCCGGCCGAGCCAGCCCACCGCGCGTCCGCGGGCGGGGTCCACCGCCCCGTCCCGGCCCCGCCGGGCCACGGCCCTGCCAACGGCAACGGAAACGGCAAGGGCCAGGGCAACGGCTCGGGCAGCGCCAGGGGCGGATTCGCCAACGGCCGTCGCGGCGGCGACCGTCGCGAGGATGACCGCGGCTACGCGGAGGGCGCCAGGGAGAGTGCCGCGCCCGCGGCCAAGTCCGACCTCGCTCAGCCCGAGACCGCCACGGCCGCCACCGCGGCGGCTGACGGTGCCCAGGTGACTGCCGCCAAGGCCGGTACCGCGCCAGCCGCGGGCGGCGCGCGCGGGGACAACGGCGCGACCACCGGGGATGACAACGGCGCTCCCCGTCCGCGCCGCAGCACCTCGGCGGGTACCGCCTTCGCCACCGCCGTCCTCGTCGACGACGCCCCGGCCCTGGTCCCGGTCGTTACCACGGTCCCCCCGGTCAGCGAGCAGGCCCCGGCTGGCTCCGCTCAGACGCGAACCGCGGCCGAGGCCCCGGCCGAGACGACGGACGCGTCGGCCCCTCCGGTCCGCCGCACCCGCTCGGGCTCCGCCGTGGCGCGCGTCACGGTCGTCACCGAACCGGTCCGGGAGCCTGCGCCCGAGCCCGACCCGGAATCCCTGCCCGCAGAGGTTCCAGACTCCGCGGCCGCGCCGGAGCCTCAGCCGGACGTCTTCGTTGCGCCCGCAGGGCCCGCGCCCGAGTCGACGGCTGGTTCTGTCAGCGAGGACCTGGAAGCGCCGACGGCTGACGCGGTGGAGCAGGCGACGGAGGTCTCAGCATCCGAGCCTGAGCCGACCGCCCTCGATGTCAGCAAGGACCCGGAAGCGCCGACGGCTGACGCGGTGGAGCAGGCGACCGAGGTCTGGGCGCCGGCTGATCCTGCGCCTGGATCGACGGCTGGTTCTGTCAGCGAGGACCTGGAAGCGCCGACGGCTGACGCGGTGGAGCAGGCGACTGAGCTCTGGGCAGACGTACCCGGGGCGGCCGTCGACGCCGTGGCGCAGGCGACCGAGCTGCCGGCGGCCGAGGTAGACGGGCCCGCGCTCGTCACGCCGTCGGTCAACGAGCCGACCATCGTGCCGGCCAGCGTCTTCGAGGCGGTTCCGCCATCCGCGGCCGAGTTCGAGACGACCGCGACCGTGGACGCCCCAGCCGCCCCAGATGGCCAGGCCGCGGTCGATGAGCGGGCGCAGGCCGGGCCGGCACCCGCCGATCCGGCCGAAAGCACGGCGGAGCACCTCCCGCACATGCAGGAAACCGCGGCCGGGCACGGCAGCGACGCCGCCCCTGCCGACGAGCCGGACGCCCCGGCCGCGCCGCGCGTGCCGGGGGAGCCCATCGCGCTGGCGGACGCGGACGAGCCGGCCGATGCCGCATCGGTAGCCCTCGCCGAGCCGGACGCCCAGGAGCCGGCCCCGGAGGACTCCGGTGCCGCGCCGGCGCCCGCCGAGCCGGAGGAGGGGGTCTGGCAGGACGCCCCGTCCGCCCCGGAGGAGCCGGCTGCGCACGCGGACGCGGACGAGCCGGCCGGCGCCGAAGCGGAGCCACCGGGCGAGCCCGGCACTCCCGCGGACGGCCAAGCCGACTAGCAGTAGAAAAACAGCGAAGGTCGGTCGAAAGGCGAGTCCATCCCGGGCGGTTGTCCTAGATGGGCTCGCCTTCGCCCGTAGCCGGGGCCGCTCCGGGACCTTCCCGGCCGGGTGGGCGGCTACTTCCGGTAGGCCCGAGATGGTCAACGCCACTCTGATCGGCCTGGTAAGCTTTCCTGGAGCGATTGACGCGACCACCTAGCCCGGCAGCAGAAGCCAGGCCAGTGCGGTCGTGTGTCGCGTTCATGCACGTAAGATGGCATGTCAGGTTCATGGCGAGCCCGCTACCGGCGAGAAGGCCAGCGACAGCGGAGCACGCATACAGGGAGAGGCAGTTCTCGGGTGTACGCGATTGTGCGCTGCGGTGGCAGGCAGGAGAAGGTCGCCCTCGATGACGTGCTCACCGTCGACAAGCTTGTGGACGAGGAGGCCGGGTCGAGCGTCTCGTTCCCCGCACTGCTCGTGGTGGACGGCGGCACGGTCATCAGCGACCCGGCGGAGCTTAGCGCTTACCAGGTAACGGGCGAGGTTGTTGGTCCGGCCAAGGGGCCGAAGATCAACATGATCCACTACCGGAACAAGACGGGCTACAAGCGCCGTCAGGGTCACCGGCAGCAGTACACCCAGGTCCGGATCACCGGCATCGCGAAGGCCTGAAGAGGCTTAGAAGGCGCAAGGACAAGAGGGCAAGCAGAGATGGCACACAAGAAGGGCGCGTCCTCCAGCCGCAACGGCCGGGACAGCAACGCGCAGCGGCTTGGCGTGAAGCGCTTCGGCGGCCAGTTGGTGAACGCGGGCGAGATCATCGTCCGGCAGCGCGGCACTCACTTCCACCCCGGTCTCGGCGTTGGCCGCGGCGACGACGACACCCTGTTCGCGCTGGTTACGGGCAAGGTGGAATTCGGCCGCTTCCGCGGCCGTCGTGCGGTGAGCATCGTTCCGCTGCCGGAGCCTGCGAAGGTCCCGGCCTAAGCCGCACAGCGGGAAACACGACGCGATGGCGGGCCGGGTAACCGGCCCGCCATCGGCATCTCCAGGAGAGAATCGCGCAGCGCCGGCCCGGTGACGGAATGGAATTCGCCGCCCGCATTGCTGAGCGATCGAGAAACAGCCTGATGTTCCGGGCGTACGGGGAAGAAGAGAGTTCGATCATGGCGGAGTTCGCTGACCACGCTGTGCTCCGGGTGAACGCGGGCCACGGCGGGCATGGCTGCGCCTCGGTCCACCGGGAGAAGTTCAAGCCGCTTGGCGGTCCGGACGGCGGCAACGGCGGCCGCGGCGGCAGCGTCATCCTCGAGGTGGACCCGTCCACATCGACGCTGCTCGACTTCCACCGGCGTCCCGTCCGCAAGGCGGGCAACGGCCACCAGGGCGAGGGCTCGAACAGGAACGGCGCGGCCGGCGAAGACCTGGTCGTGAAGGTCCCGAACGGCACCGTGGTGCTCGACGACGACGGCGAGGTGCTTGCCGACCTGGTCGGTACGGGCACCCAGTTCGTCGCCGCGGCGGGGGGACGAGGCGGACTCGGCAACGCCGCGCTCGCATCCCAGAAGCGGAAGGCGCCCGGCTTCGCGCTGAAGGGCGAGCCCGGGGAGGAGCGTGAACTCACCCTCGAGCTGAAGACCATCGCCGACGTCGGCCTCATCGGCTTCCCGAACGCGGGCAAGTCCTCACTGATCGCGGCGATGTCCGCGGCCCGGCCGAAGATCGCGAACTACCCGTTCACCACCCTCATCCCGAACCTCGGCGTGGCCGAGGCCGGCGACGTCCAGTTTGTGGTCGCCGACGTGCCCGGCCTCATCCCCGGCGCGAGCGAGGGCAAGGGGCTCGGCCACGACTTCCTCCGCCATGTCGAGCGCTGCTCGGTCCTGGTCCACGTCCTCGACTGCGCGACGCACGAGCCGGGCCGGGACCCCATCACCGACCTGGACACGATCGAGGCCGAACTCGCCGCGTACGAGGACCTGTCCGGTCCCAGCCTGGCTGGCACCAGCCTCACCGACCGGCCGCGGATCGTCGCACTGAACAAGATCGACGTCCCCGAGGCCCGTGAGCTCGCTGACCTGGTCAAACCTGAACTTGAAGCACGCGGACTCGCCGTCTTCGAGGTCTCTGCCGCGACCACCGAGGGGCTGCGCGAACTGAGGTTCGCGATGGCCGAGATCGTCGGGCAGGCGCGCGAGACGGCGCCCGAGCCGGAGCCTGTCCGCGTGGTAATCAGGCCGCCGGGGGTCAAGGACGCCGGCTTCGAGGTCGTCCGCACGGACGACGGCGCGTACCTGATCCGCGGCGAGAAGCCGTTCCGCTGGGTCGCGCAGACCGATTTCAGCAACGACGAGGCGGTCGGCTACCTTGCGGACCGCCTGGCCAGACTGGGCGTGGAAGAGGCCCTGGCGAAGGCCGGCGCTGAGCCAGGAGACACGGTGCTGATCGGCGACTTCGATGACGCGGTCGTCTTCGACTGGGACCCGGAACTGCCGGCGGGCGGCGGCCATGCCCCGGGCCCGCGCGGCTCCGACTGGCGCCTTGACCGATAGTCTGCGAACCGAAAGCCAGCGATAAGCGAGGAAGGCGTGCTGAGGGAGGACGACGGACTGCCGCGTGCTGACGGCGCGGCCGGCAGCGGGACCGGCGAACGGCCAGCGTCCGCGTCGCGGCCCGACATCGCGCAGTCCGCGCGTACCGTGGTCAAGATCGGTTCCTCGTCGCTGACTACGAAGAGCGGCGCGATCGACCACGCGCGCATCGCCACCCTGGTCGACGCCATCGCCGCCCGGGTCGGCCGCGGCCACCAGGTGCTGCTCGTCTCCTCCGGCGCGATCGCCGCCGGCCTGACACCCCTCGGCCTCAAGAAGCGCCCGAAAGACCTGGCTACCCAGCAGGCCGCGGCCAGCGTCGGCCAGGGCCTCCTTATCGCCCGCTACACGCAGGCCTTCAGGGAACACGGCCTCGGCGTCGGGCAGGTGCTGCTGACCGCCGACGACCTGATGCGCCGCGCCCACTACCGCAACGCCCAGCGCACCCTGGACCGTCTGCTCGAACTTAAGATCATCCCGGTCATCAACGAGAATGACACGGTCGCCACCGACGAAATCCGGTTCGGTGACAACGACCGCCTGGCCGCCCTCGTCGCGCACGTCAGCAGGGCCAGCGCCCTCATCCTGCTCTCCGACGTCGACGGCCTGTACGACGGCGACCCGCGCAAGGGCAGCGCAAGCAGAATCGACGTGATCACGGGCCCGCACGACCTGGAAAACGTCAGGGCGGGCAAGACCGGCACCAGCGGCCTCGGCCGCGGCGGCATGTCCACCAAGGTCGATTCCGCCCTCATCGCGACCGCCGCCGGCATCCCCACGGTCGTAACCTCGGCCAGAGAAGCGATGCAAGCTCTGTCCGGCGACCCGACAGGCACCTACTTCGCTCCCACCGGCCACCGCCAGTCCACCCGACTCCTCTGGCTAGCCCACGCCGCCGTAGCCAGGGGCACCCTGAAACTAGACGACGGTGCCGTCGAAGCGGTCACCATCCGCCGGGCGTCCCTGCTCCCCGCAGGCATCACCGCCGCGACCGGCGCCTTCGAGGCGGGCGACCCAGTGGACCTGATCAACGAGGCAGACCACCCGGTAGCAAGGGGCTTGGTGAACTATGACGCCAAGGAGCTCCCGTCCCTGATGGGCCGCTCCACCCGCTGGCTCTCCTCGAAACTGGGCCCGGAGTACGAACGCGAGGTAATCCACCGCGACGACCTGGTAATCCTCTAGGAGTCTGCTGAATTAGCGACGCCCGGGCGTGCGCTCATGCCGGTGACCAGGCAAGATCCGGTAAGTAGTACCCCAGAAACGGTCTAATTCAGCGGGCTCCTAGCGCGGCGGCTAGGCCGAAGGCCAGATGAACCCTGCTTTTCAGCCACTAAAAACGCCAGAGCGGGGCGCCGGGAAGATTCCTCGCGGCCTCCCGCAGGACGAGCCGCGAGAAATCTTCCCTGGCGCCCCGCGCACGCGCAGTCAGTTGTCGCGAGACGAAGACGACAAGCTCAGTTGTCGGACGACGACCCGGAC
>Ga0335073_10001150_pt1 | contig 35212 bp, 31 predicted proteins | sample Lox_Sample_22_FD_207093 | JGI IMG/M metagenome (GOLD analysis project Ga0335073, IMG submission 207093) | Soil microbial communities from Loxahatchee National Wildlife Refuge, Florida, United States - Lox_Sample_2.2 | ecosystem: Environmental > Terrestrial > Soil > Wetlands | place: USA... | reverse complement strand
TGACTCACCTGAAATAAAGCGATGGGCCGAAGAAACCTGGCGCTCAAAGAAGGCCGAGAACGCCGGTGAGTTGCTGAAGCAATACGGACCAGCGCCGGAAAAGCTCTAGCGCAAACCTACGCGAGCGCCACTTTCCCGGTTACGATGTCGTACACTCCGGCAACTACACTCAGTTTGGTCTCTTTGACCATCGGCTCTATCACTGGCGAGGATTCCCGAAGAAGTCTCGCTTGAATCTGGGCATTGGCCTTGGTAACAGCCGCAAGATCGGAACCGGCCTGATCGATGGCAGGCTGAATGTGCGGAAATAAGGCGCTGATCTGACCGGGAACTTCCTTCCCCTGAATCGCGGCCTTCACCGCGCCGCAGCCAGTATGGCCAAGCACCAGAATCACCTTGACTCCAAGCACTGCGGCGCCATATTCCAGGCTCGCGATAATCTCCGGGGTGGTCACGTTGCCTGCGACCCGAGTGACAAATATGTGCCCGATGGTCTGGTCGAAGATCAACTCGACGGGAACGCGGGAGTCGGCGCAGGAAAGCACGGCAGCAAAAGGTTCCTGTTTCTCCTCATTACTTGCTTTGAGGATGTCCAGGTCGTGCTCGAAGCTGGTCAAGCGGTGAGCGACGAACCGCTCGTTGCCATCCATCAACTGTTTCAGGGCTTCATCCGGTGTAAGTGGGCTTTGCGCCTGAAGCTGCAACGTAGACAGGAAATCCGGCGAAGTAGCGGCAATCAGACCGGCTGCAGTTACCCCGATGAACTCACGACGCGAGAAAGCCATGCAATCCTCCTGCCTGAACTGAAGGCGAGATCATCATACCCGCAGTGTGGCGGGATTGCATGGCTACTGTATTAACGGCTTTACCACTGAACCGCCTTTCATCACCCACACAACATGCTCCATGACGGTGATATCTGTCAGCGGGTCGCCGGATACCGCAACCAGATCGGCATATTTCCCCGGTTCAATCGTTCCCATATCCTTGTCGAGCGAAAGCAGCGTAGCTCCGTTGATCGTAGCCGCCTGCAGCGCCTGAAGCGGCGTCATGCCGCCACGCACCAGTGCTCCGAACTCCTTCGACACCGACTCATCGACATCGGCATCGTCGACGCCATAAGCGATCTTCAGGTGATACTTGAGCGCCCGCCGGAACGCCGGTCCCTGCTCCTTGACGATGGCGACGCCTTTGGCCATGCTGCGCGGATCGCGGCCTTTGGAGAGACCGGTTTCAAGGTCATGCTGGAAACAATAGAGCGTAGGCACAAGCCAGGTACCGCGCTCGGCCATCATCTGCGCGCCTTCATCGTCGAGCATGGTTCCATGCTCGATGGAGTCAACGCCGGCGCGGACAGCAGCCTTGATGCCGACTGTGCCTTCGGCATGCGCCATGACTTTGCGGCCAGCCCGATGTGCCACCTCGACCGCGCGCGCCATCTGCTCATCGCTCAACTCCTGTACGCGGTAGTCGCTGATCGGGTCCATGACGCCGCCGGTAGCCATGAGCTTGATCCAGTCGGCGCCATACTTGATATCACGGCGCACGACACGATTGATGTCATCTACCGTGTCAGCGGTATTGGGCTGCTGAAGGCTGGGCTTATCAGGCGAGAGAAGATCGCCATCGCCGTGTCCACCGGTGACCGAGACAAAGCTGCCTGCCGCGACAATGCGCGGTCCGGTGATCAGGCCCTTGGCAACGCCGTCGCGCAGCGCGAATTGCGGATACGAGGGATATTCTTCGCCGGCATCGCGCACGGCGGTGAATCCATGCGCCAGCCATATCTGCAGGTTGGCGACGCCACGCACAGTTGCCTCGGGCGCGGAGGTCATCAGATACGCGCCGGGGGTTTGCGTTGTCGGGTCGGAAAGGATGTGCGCGTGGCAATCGATCAACCCCGGCACAATGGTGTATTTGCTCATGTCGATCACGGCATCGCCTGGCGGGGCGGTATTGCCGATGGCCTTGATCCGGTCACCCTGAATCACGACATAAGCATCCTTTGTCACCTGTCCGCTGCGTACATCGATCAGGCGGCCCGCATGCACTGCGATTTCCTTCGGCGCGGAGGCCTGCGTTTGAGCTGCGGCAAAGGTGATTGTGGAAAAAGCAAGAAGAAGACAGATCGGATTCTTTAAGCTCACCTCAATATCCTTAAGTAATCTGTGAGCGTGATGGTAACAGAGCAGGCGGGGAAACAGTAAAGGCAGGCCTGAAGCCTGCCTTCAAAACTTCTTTGGAAGTTAGAGCTACTTCTTAGCCGGGACAGACTGGGTCGATTTTGTGCCCTCGAGAACTGAGTGTCCACCAACGCGCTTCTGCATGAGGATGGTTAATCCGATAGAAGTCAACATGAAGACAATCGCGCACCATGTAGTCAGCCGGGTTAAGAGGTTGGCTGCGCCGCGCGGGCCGAATGCAGTCTGCGAACCCTGACCGCCAAATGCACCGGCAAGATCAGCGCTCTTGCCCTGCTGCAGCAGTACGACGATGACCAGGAAAATGCAGACGATGATGTGTAAAACGAGAATAAGATAAAACATGCGCGGTTTTTAATAACCTCAGAAAGATGGGTCGGATACTTGGTGCGGAAGGGGGGACTTGAACCCCCATGCCTCTCGGCGCCACCCCCTCAAGATGGTGTGTCTGCCAATTTCACCACTTCCGCACTCGGTGAAACACTGTACTTTCAAAAGTATAACAAAGGTGGCGAGGCAGTGGAACTGTGTTAGAAGTGCATTCCAAGTTGATCAAAGGAAGTGAGTTCCAGCAAGTGCTGTCCGTTGCGCGCGGCGTCTACAACTTCATGTTCAAGCACCCAGGTATAAGAATGATGAATGAATACCGTATGCAAACCTGCGGCGAGGGCTGGGTTGATGTCAGATTTCGGACTGTTGCCGATCATCCACGTTGTATGAGGTTTCAACTCATATTTCTGGCATACGCCGCAATAAGCGTCAGGATTCTTTTCGCGCGGAACTTCCACTGATTTGAAATGATGCGCCAGCCCGGAACGCGACAGCTTGTCCATCTGCTCGATTTCGTTGCCCTTGGTCATCAGGATCAGGCAATGCCGGGACGCGAGGACAGGAAGCACCTCTGCGACGCCGGGAAGCAACTCAATTTCATGCTCACTGATGGAGCGGGAAAAACTCACGATGCGCTCGTGCTTTTCTGGAGTAATAGGCTCAGCGCTTAAACGCTCAAAGCAGGCAACAAGCGAGTGCCGAAAGCTTGCCAGTCCGTAGCCGCGCTCACGAATGGTTTCACTTTCGACTTCATTCAGGAATGCGCGGACTTCTTCGCGTGTGTATGTGTGATGATTTAGATAAGAGATAAATGCCGTAATCGCGCGTTCAAAGTAGATATTGTTTTCCCACAAGGTGTCATCGGCATCGAGCAGCAGAGTTTGCCCTGCGTCAAATCTTGGAAACCCACTCATCATCTTTTTAGGGTAGCAAATTGCTTTCATCATCCATCGATAAATGGATTACCGGTCAGTCTGGGAAAGAGGTAAGGCTTTTTCTCTCAAACAGATGAATCAGAGGGGGCAATCGGACATCTTTTCCAGAAAATCGGGGTCTATTTCATAAAGCTGCATAAAAACGCATCTCAAAGAATGTGTGCGGCTTCATGCTCGAAATAAATTTGAAAGACCTTGTGGAGGAAAAGCCGCTTGATGCGGCCACATTGCATGCAGTTCGTCCAGAGACACGGGATCCGGCGCTTTTTATGCCTTGGGTTGCTTTTATTTTGCGGCGTTCGCCTCCGGGCTAATGCCGATGTGGCGCTATTGCTTGAAGAGCCATTCGGCGAGTTCGGAGATATGAACCCGACAGGGCACGCAGCGATCTATATCAACCACATATGTGCCGCTTCACCGACAGAACTGCGGGTTTGCCGGCCCGGTGAAATGGGTGTGGTGATCAGCCGTTATCACCGAATTGGGGGATATGACTGGATTGCCATTCCGTTGATCCCATATCTCTATGCTGTTGATGATCCGCGTGACGTTCCTGATGTGATGGACTCCAGGCAGGAAGCTCGATTACGCGATGAGTACCGGAGAGAACACCTGCGTGAACTGGTGCCGGACGATCCGAAGCGAGAAGTTCCCGGTGGTGAGTGGATTCAGCTTATTGGCGCGTCCTATGACCGGAAGATCTACGGTTATCAAATAGAGACAAGCGAACAACAGGACCGCGCTCTGATTGAGGCGCTGAACCAAGAGCCCAATAAAAGCCACTTCAATCTTTTCTTTAATAACTGTGCGAATTTCGCGCAGAAAATTGTGAACTTCTACTACCCGCATGCAATTCGTCGTAACTACATTGCCGACGCGGGCTTGATGACGCCTAAGCAGGCTGCCAAAAGCCTGGTGCGTTACAGCAAACATCATCGCGACTTGAAGTTCACGACGTTTGTTATTCCACAAGTGCAGGGGACAATCCATCACAGCGATTCGGTAGACGGCGTCGTTGAATCACTTGTGAAGTCGAAGAAATATCTTGTGCCCATCGCCGCACTGCATCCTTTCGTTGCCGGGGGATTGGCCGCCGTATATCTGGGGGATGGACGGTTCCATCCAGATAAAAGCGCGCCGGTCTTCGATCCCGCGCATGATCTTGAAGAGGTGGACGCTGACGAGAATGGGCGGGCTATATCACCTGCAAGCAACGCTGCTGTTGCAGCCTCGTTGCCTGTAAGTCTCAGGACCCATCCTGGCCGCACTCCCTGATGCTGAATCAGCGACTGAGTGTTTTCAGGTATTCACGATCAAGCATGGACATGAGCATGAGGGAGTGATACCTGCCATCTCGATAAACAGCTTCACGAAAGATTCCGTCCTGCTGAAAACCCAGGCTGCTATAGACATGCTGCGCGCGATGATTCGATTCAAAAACATCAAGCCATACTCGATGCGCGCCTAATTCTTCGAACACCTTTTCCAGCAAGAGTCGCAGCACCTGCCTGCCGTGGCCTTGACCGGGAGATTGCACTACGATTCGCTTCAGCTCGATGTTGCGATGTTCTGATTGAAGCCCGCGCAGGATGATATATCCGATCGAATCTCCAGAATCGTCAAGTGCGATCAGGTAGCGCGTATCTGGATTGCGCATCTCCGCTACGTGTTCTTCGTTAGTCCATCGACCAATGTACTCGTGAAATTCCGGCGAGTGCTCGATTCCGATAATGAAGGAGATATCGGCGGTTGTCGCTGTTCTCAAGTTCATAGCGGCTGAGCTAACGCCTTTGAGATGGCCATCTCGGCGAGCGGGGCCATCACGCGATATCCTGCGTCATTCGGATGCAGGCCATCGTCGGCCAAGGATTCTTTCATCATGCCGTGCTCGTCTACCATTGCACTGAAATAATCGAGATAGACGATTTTGTTTTGTTCGCAGTATGTGCGGAGCCACTGATTGAGCGCCAGAATCTCTTCCGCAGAGCGCTGCAGGAAGAATGCCTGCCGCTGCTTGATGTAGTCGTGAATGGGCGTGACCGAAGAAAATACCACGCGAATGGAATGCTCGCGTGCTAATTCGGCCATCGATGCGTAATTTGCCTCGATCTGCTCCAGCGTCATGGGGCCGGTGTTGCCCGCAATATCGTTTGTACCCGCCAGGATGACAACCACCTTCGGCGACAGGTCGATAACATCCTGACGAAAGCGGACCAGCATCTGTGGCGTCGTCTGGCCGCTGATGCCGCGATTGATGTAGCCCTTGCCGGGGAAATATGTATCGAGCTTCCACGCATCGGTTATAGAGTCGCCATAGAAGATGATGCGATTTTCAGCTGGACCTGGAGGCTTGAGCTGCGCATTGGCCTGACGATACCGATTGAGTTCCCCAAAATCATTCATGAACATCGGGATGCGGGTTTCGCGCCAATGCTCAAGACTCAGGACAGCTTGCGCTGCGGGATCCTCCGCAGCTGGTGAAGCAGCCGGTTGTGTCTGAGCAATTCCCGGCACAGGAAAGTAAATTGAGCAGAGAACAAGAAGCCATGCAAATTTGTGCATGAGCACAAAAATATCATTTAGACAAAGAGCAACTCCAGCATGGTGCAGTCGTCATTGGCGGGCGTCGTTCCGCAGAAGGATTGAAGCACCTCCAAAACGCCATCCAAATTGCAGTTTGAGCCAAACGCATGTTGCAAGCGAGCGTCGCCGAAGAAGTCGCCTGCCGCATTTTCTGCTTCCGTCACTCCGTCAGTTACCAGGAAGACGCGCGTACCCGGTTTCAGCATAGTTGCGTGAGCAGTGAATGCAGCCCAGTCAATCATGCCGACGGGCAGATTCGACCCATGGAGTTGATCCACTTTTTGGCCGTCGCAGACCAGCGGAACGGGATGGCCGCAATTTATATAGTCAAGCTTGCCCGTCTTGTGGAGCTTCAGAATGCACAGAGTCGCATATTTGCCTACATTCTTCGTGCAGATGTACTGATTCACAAGTGCGGCGACCGTATCAAGAGAGTGGTGCGCTTTCAGCTGGGAATAGATCAATCCCTGGAGCGTGGAGGCAAGGATTGCCGCTGAGACGCCCTTGCCGGAAACATCGGCGATCACGAGATAAATATGGTCCTCATCGACGATTACGTCATAGAAGTCGCCGCCAATCTCTTTGCATGGCACAGACTGGGCCGAAACTTTAGCGTATGGCAGCTCCGGTATTTGGACCGCCATCAAGCCCTGTTGAATGCTTGCGGCGATATCGAGTTCTTCGCGGTAGCGGCGGGCCTGTTCCTCGGCGATTACAAGCTGGGCATTGTCGATCAATGCCGCGGCTTCTGAGGCGATGCTGCGTAACATTTCGCTATCGACCTGCGTCAGGCTGCCCGCATGCAGGCGGCTGTCGAGGTAAAGCACGCCCAAGAGATCATTCTTGGAGCCGGATTTTCCGTCAAGCGCCTGAATCCGTCGGCTACGCAGCGGAATGCAGATGATCGAACGTATGCTCTGCATGATCATGCTTTCCGAGCGCACGGCATTTTCTGCCTTAAGGGTATCGGTCACGATGAATTCGCTTGCCGATGACATGGCTTGCTGAAGAGCGCTTCGTGAGATCGTTGAATCGTCAGTCAGGGCTTCGCCGTTATTGTTGCGACCGGCGGCCAGCTTCAGCTTGCCAGTCTCATCGCGGAGAAAAAAGTAGCCGCGCTCAACCTTCGTGAGGTCGAGCGTTGTTTCAACCAGGCAGCTAAGGATTTGATCCACGGCGCCAACGGCATTCAAGCGTCGGGCAGCCTCAAGAAACCAGCGGAGCTTTTCCAGCCCGCTTCCGCTGTTCGATGCGGCGGGAAGCTGAACGAGCAGGTCGCGGATTGTCGAGGTAGATGTATTTGCCTCAATGCCAAACTGCATCCTGGGGCCGTCAATCGAACCGAAATGGATGAGATCATGACGAGACAAACGTTGCCGATCCACGCGAATCCCATTGACGAAGGTGCCGTGCCGGCTTTGCATGTCGACGACATAGAAGCCTCCATTGTCGTAGATAATTTCAGCGTGCCTGCGCGACACATGGACGTCTTCAAGAATCAGATCGCGATCGGGTAAACGTCCCACAGTAAAGGGCGAGTGATTGATCAATCCGGTTGACCGGTGAAGTCCATCAAAGACTTCGTAAGTTGTCTGCGGAACTGGTTGCATGTCTGATATTCCCGATTAAGGATGGCCGAGCATGAGGGGAGTTCGCGGTTGGCGGCAAGGTCAAGGCTGTCCTAAACGCCGATTATACAAAGATGCCCTGTTTCCCTGGTCGGAATGCTTCTTTAAGTTTGAGAGCTCGGCTGTTCCTGAGATTGAGCGCCAAGGCGCGTAACAGCTCAACTCAGAACAAATTTGTAACAGAGATGTTGACAAACCTTGCTTGGCGCAGGCATTCTGTTGCGTTTTCTCAATGGTTGTATGCCTCCCTGGCCTGGCGGACCAAGTGCCGTCAGGCTTTCTTTTTGGCTTGCTCCTATAATTTTTGTGATGCCGTTCACTGAGAAGAACCTAAGACCCCTGGAATCCGGAATCTTTACCGACTTTCATGATCGCATGAGCTATGCCGGATACCTTTGCCTGGATGGGTTGCTGGCACAGCAGCGTCCGCTTTCGAATCCGGAACATCATGATGAAATGCTGTTCATCATTCAGCACCAGGTGTCAGAGCTTTGGATCAAGCAGCTGATCCATGAACTGACTGCGGCGATCAGGCATGTGCAGCGGGACCAACTTGATCCCTGCTTCAAGATTCTGTCGCGCGCGAAGCTCATCCAAATGCAGCTCTTCGATCAGTGGGCTGTGCTGGAGACGCTTACGCCTTCGGAATATATGGAATTTCGCGGCGTGCTTGGCCACGCTTCGGGGTTCCAGTCGTTTCAGTATCGTAAGCTGGAGTTCCTGCTCGGCAACAAGAACCGCGATGCGCTCAAGGTCTTTGCTGATTTTCCTCAAATTTATGAGGACTTGCAGGCAACGTTGGAGGCGCCAAGTCTCTATGACGAGTTTCTCCGTCATCTGAAGCGGCGCGGCCTCGCGATACCTGGTATCTGCGTGGAGCGCGACTGGTCTGAACCTTACGAAAAAAATGAGGAGCTTGTGGACGTGCTAAGGCGGATTTATGAGCGGCCGCGAGAACACTGGGACGCCTATGAGATGTGCGAAAAGCTGGTGGACGTTGAGGAATATTTTCAGCTCTGGCGATTTCGCCATATGAAGACGGTAGAGCGCATTATCGGTTTCCGGCCGGGTACGGGCGGTTCATCCGGTGTGGGTTTTCTGAAACAGGCACTCAATCTGACTTTCTTTCCTGAATTATTTGCTGTGCGCACAGGGCTGAAGCAGCGATGAGTTGTCCAATTCAGGAAGCGGTCGATAAGCTGGGGCGTGGTCCGTTGAGTGAAGAAGCCATTCAACGCCACATCGCGCCTCTTTTTTCCCGCACGCTTGCGAGCGGGCATATTTATCTTGCAAACCATTCGCTTGGCAGACCGCTTGATCGAATGACAGAGGACATTCGTGAAGCCACTGCTTTGTGGGAGACGAAGCTGGGTGATGCCTGGGATGAATGGCTCGCTGAGCAGGAGGCATTTCGCGCCAGAATTGCACAGCTGATTGGCTCAGTTCGCGCCGATTGCGTCGTGCCCAAGACTTCGGCGGGGCAAGGATTGCGTGCCGTCCTGAATGCTCTTCCTGGGGAACCATGCATACTGAGCACGCGCGGCGAATTCGATTCCATTGATTTGATCCTGAAGCAATACGCTGCACTGGGCCGCACCAGGATGCACTGGGTGGAACCTGATGCTGAAGGCCGTTTTACTGTGGCTCACATGCTGGAGCATTTGCGTCCTGGGATCGATCTGGTCGTGATCCCACAGGTCATGTTTATGGACGGCCAGGTTGTTCACGGGCTTCGTTCGCTGGCCGACGCGTGTCATGCGGTCGGTGCCAGATTGCTGGTGGATGCGTACCATGCCGCTGGCGTCATTCCGGTGGATGTATCGGCGATGCAGGCCGACTTTGTCATCGGAGGCAGCTACAAGTATTTGCGCGGCGGCCCGGGAGCTTGCTTTCTGTATCTTTCGCCGCAGGCTCTAGCCAGCGGATTGCGTCCTCTGGATACAGGTTGGTTTGCTCGCGAGAACACGTTTGGCTACGAGCGGCCTGATCCGCCCGTGCTTCGCGATGGCGGCGATGCTTTTCTTGAGTCGACCCCGCCAGTGCTGACTTATTACCAGGCAAGGAGTGGTCAGCAGTTCACGCTGGCGATGGCAGTCGAGCGTCTGCGCGCCTATGGGCTTGAGCAACTGGGGCGATTGAAGAGCTGTCTGCGTGATGCGAGCGTCGAAGCAGTTGGCGGCGATGCCGATCACGGAGCATTTCTTGCTGTGCGACTGGACAATGCTGCCAGCATATCCGCGGAGCTGGCGAAGCGTGGCGTGATTACGGATGCGCGTGGACCATGGCTGCGTCTGTGTCCTGATTGCCTTACGCGGGACACAGAGCTGCGGAGTGCCGCTTCTGTGCTGGGGGAAGTGTTGGAGCAGGCCCGCTCGCAAGAGCCGACCAGCTTCATTTAGCTACTTCTGCAATTGATCGAGCGCCAGATTCAGCACAAGCACGTTTACCCGCGGTTCTCCAAGAACGCCGAATTGGCGGGGCTGGATGTGAGCCATTACGAGAGCGCGTACTGAATCCTCGCTAAGTTGCCGCGCTTGAGAAACACGCTTGACCTGGAAGAGCGCTGCGGCTGGCGAAATATCGGGATCGAGCCCAGACCCGGAAGCTGTTACCAGATCGATTGGAACTGGCTGGCTGTTTCCATCCTGCTGGTATTTTGCGACGTCGGCTTGAATACGCGAGACAAGCTTCTGGCTGGACGCGGCCAGATTCGATCCACCGGACGAGGTTGCATCATAGCCGTTGCCAGCGGCTGACGGACGGCTGTGGAAATACTTTTCGCTGCTGAAATTCTGTCCAATGATTTTCGAACCAATGATCTGGCCATTCCGGGAGATTAGCTGCCCATCGGCTTTATTCGGCAGAGCCAGATGCGCGAAGGCGGTTACAACGAGAGGATAGATGATGCCTAACAACAGGGTCGTGATTAACGTATAGCGAAGAGAAATGATCAATGTTTTTTTCATTCTTTTTCTCAGACCAGGTGCAGCCCGTTTAAGACAACGTCAATGAGCTTAATTCCAACGAAGGGAACGATGACGCCGCCTATTCCATAGATGATGAGATTGCGCCGTAGCAATGCCTGCGCGGATTTCGGTTCATATTTCACTCCCCGCAGAGCAAGCGGCACGAGCGCGATGATAATGATCGCGTTGAAGATCACCGCTGACAGAATGGCGGAGTGCGGCGTCTTGAGATGCATGACATTGAGCGCGTTCAGCACCGGAAAGACGCCGGCAAACATAGCGGGGATAATCGCAAAGTATTTTGCAACGTCGTTCGCGATGGAAAAGGTCGTGAGCGCTCCTCGGGTCATGAGCAACTGTTTGCCGATTTCGACGATCTCGATCAGCTTGGTCGGATTCGAGTCGAGATCGACCATGTTGCCGGCTTCCTTTGCCGCCTGGGTGCCTGAATTCATGGCCACGCCTACGTCGGCCTGAGCAAGCGCAGGAGCGTCGTTCGTGCCATCTCCCGTCATGGCGACAAGTTTTCCTTTGCTTTGCTCACGCCTGATCAGATCCATTTTGTCCTTGGGTTTTGCTTCGGCCAGGAAGTCATCAACGCCCGCTTCACGGGCGATAACGGCCGCGGTCAGGGGATTGTCGCCCGTGATCATAATGGTGCGGATGCCCATGGCGCGCAGACGCGCAAGGCGATCTTTGAGGCCGCCTTTGACGATGTCTTTGAGATAGACGACGCCCAGCGCAGTGCTATTTTCGGCCACGACCAAAGGCGTTCCGCCGAGGCGGGCTATCTCCTCGACTTTATCGGTGACTTTTCGAGGCATGCTCGAACCCTGTTGCTCGAGGAAGCGTGCTATCGCGTCGGCGGAACCTTTGCGGATCATCGTTCCCGGCAGATCTACGCCTGACATGCGGGTCTGAGCGCTAAAAGGAACAAACTCGGCCTGCATGCCGGTCAGATCGCGTCCGCGAAGATTGTATTTCTCTTTCGCGAGCACGACGATGGAACGGCCTTCCGGCGTTTCGTCGGAAAGCGAGGCGAGTTGGGCTGCGTCAGCAAGATGCTCGGTGCTGATGCCCGGAGCGGGTAAAAACTCCGTCGCCTGACGGTTGCCGAGGGTGATGGTTCCAGTCTTGTCAAGCAGGAGGGTGTTCACATCGCCGGCCGCTTCTACTGCGCGCCCGGACATCGCGAGCACGTTGTATTGCACTAACCGGTCCATGCCGGCGATACCGATTGCGGACAGCAATCCACCGATCGTTGTAGGAATTAAACAAACGAGCAGCGAAACCAGCACGAAGATTGTCTGCGGCGCATGCGAATAGATCGCAAAGGGTTGCAACGTGGCAACGGCGAGAAGAAAGACAATCGTTAGCCCGGAGAGGAGAATGCTTAACGCAATTTCATTGGGCGTTTTCTGGCGCTCTGCGCCTTCAACTAAGGCAATCATGCGATCCAGAAATGTTTCGCCCGGGTTTGATGTGATGCGAATTTTGATCCAGTCGGAGAGAACACGCGTTCCGCCCGTGACTGCGGAGCGGTCCCCGCCAGCTTCGCGGATGACCGGAGCGGATTCGCCGGTGATAGCTGATTCGTCGACTGACGCAACGCCTTCGATCACTTCACCATCGCCTGCGATGTACTGCCCGGCTTCTACCTTGATGATGTCATCGACGCGAAGCTGCGAGCTGGAAACAGCTTCCGTGGTGCCGTCTTTGCGGTAGCGATAGGCCATGGTTTCTCCCTTGGCCTTGCGCAGGGTGTCAGCCTGCGCCTTGCCGCGGCCCTCTGCCATAGCCTCAGCGAAGTTGGCGAACAGCACTGTGAACCACAGCCATAGCGTGATCTGCAGATCGAATGCGAAGCCGGGCTGATGCCGAACGAGATCCTGAATCAGCAATCCAGTGGTAAGAACGCTGCCCACTTCCACAACGAACATGACCGGGTTCTTCACCATCGCGCGCGGATGGAGCTTGGTGAATGCGCCGATGATCGCCTGGTGCAAAATAACCGGATTCCACAGACTTTGTCTTTCTGCCATTGCTTTCTCCGCTGCTCTAGAAAAGATGTCCTGCGTGCAGCAGCAGGTGTTCAAGAATGGGTCCCAGGCTGAGCGCTGGAAAGAAGGTGAGCGCCCCGACGATGAGAACGACGCTCGTCAACAAGACGGTGAACAAACCAGTATTTACCGGGAATGTTCCAGGCGAGGGCGGCACGCTCTTCTTCTGCGCCAGATTGCCAGCCAGCGCGATCATGGGAACCATCATCAGGAAACGGCCTACGAGCATAGTGCAGCCGAGGCTGAGGTTATACCAGTGCGTGTTGGCGCTCAGGCCGGCAAATGCTGAACCGTTGTTGCCGGCGCCTGAAGTAAAGGCGTAAAGAATCTCGCTTAAGCCGTGCGGCCCGTAGTTTGTAAGGCTGCTCAGGCCCATCTGCGGCGACAATACGGAGATTGCCGTAAGCACGAGGATCACGAGAGGGAAGATGAGAACATAAAGCATGGCCATCTTCACGTCATAGGATTCGATCTTCTTGCCGAGATACTCCGGTGTGCGCCCCACCATCAACCCGGCGATAAAGACCGATAGCACGACATAGATCAGCATGCCGTAAAGTCCAGCGCCGACTCCGCCGAAAACAATTTCTCCGAGCATGATGTTCGCCAGCGGAACCATGCCGCCCAAAGGCATGAAGGAGTCATGCACGGAGTTGACTGCCCCGCAGCTTGCGTCTGTGGTCATGGTGGCAAACAGGGCGGATTGAGAGATGCCGAAGCGCACTTCCTTGCCCTCCATGTTGCCGCCGGACTGCAATGCGCTGACATGCTGATCTACCCCATGAAGCAATGGATGAGGCTGCGACTCCGCCCAGTAGGCGGTGATAAATCCCGCGATGAAGAGCACTGACATACAGGCGAAGACGGCCCAGCCATGGCCGGCTGATCCTGTCATTTTTCCCAGCGTCACGGTCAAAGCCGCAGGAATGATGAAGATCGAGAACATCTCAAGGAAATTGGTGAGCGGCGTCGGGTTTTCGAAGGGATGCGCGCTGTTCGCATTGAAGAAGCCGCCGCCATTTGTGCCCAGCATCTTGATGGCTTCCTGTGAGGCGACAGGGCCTTGCGCGATGGTCTGCGTCTGACTCGGTTGTTCCAGTGTTGCAACGGTAGTGTAGGGCTTGAGGTTCTGCACGACGCCCTGCTCAATCAGTGCGGCAGCGTAGATAAGGCAAATCGGCAGCAGGATGTAAAGGATGGATCGAGTTATGTCTGCCCAGAAGTTACCGATCGTCTTTGATTCTTTGCGCGCGATGCCACGCACGAGCGCAATGGCAACGGCGATGCCGACCGCGGCGCTTAGAAAGTTGTGATATGCGAGACCCACCATCTGCGTGAAGTAGCTCATGGTGGTTTCCGGTGTGTAAGCCTGCCAGTTGGTATTTGTGGTGAACGAGGCCGCTGTGTTCCAGGCCAGATCGGGCGCAACTCCGGCAAGATGCTGCGGGTTCCATGGAAGAAAGTGCTGCGCCCGTTCTATCACGTAGGTGAGCAGCATGGATACAAAGCTAAAAAGAAGCAACGCCACGGAATACTCCCGCCAGGTCATCTCTTCGTCTGGCTGTATTCCACATAGTTTGTAGATGAGCCGCTCAACAGACCGTAGAACGGGACTCAAAAAAGTGCGCTCACCTTCAAGCACGCGCGCAATGTAGATTCCGAGCGGGCGCATGCAGGCGAGCAATAAAACAAAAAGAATCAGGAACTGGAGCCAACCGTTGGCTGTCATTTTTAGAACTTCTCCGGGTAGAGCAGAGTCGCAACGAGATAGATCATCATCAGCACGGTGACGGCGAGTATAACCAGCGTAATTATGCTCATAAACCGGCTACCTCAGGCGCTCGCATGCGCTCACGTAAAGCAACGCAATAGCGAAAAAAATAATGGTGAAAAATAGCATCAAAATGTCCCACATAGCGCACCTTTCACACGAGAAATCTCCAAACATAGCAAGAGCCTGGGCATAGCAGGCTCAACTCCCTAGTAAATCGAATCTACGCTAAGTCGGGTGTAAGGAATTTATAAGGAAGTCGTAAGGGAGGCTATTCCTGGGTTCCTTCGGGAAGAAAACGATAGCCGACCCATGGCTCAGTCTGGATGTATTCCTTGTTTGAATCACCCCGCAACTTCTTGCGTAACTGTCCCACGAAGACGCGCAGATATTCCGGCTGCTGCGCCGATTGTGCTCCCCATACAGAAGTGAGCAGCGCGCGATGCGTGATGACTTTCCCTGCATTCCGCGCAAAATGGAGAAGCAGGTCGAACTCCTTGGGCGTCAGATGGACAACTCGGCTATTCACTGTAACAGTGTGGGCCGCAGTGTCTACGACAAAATCGCCTACTTCGATGGCAAGATCGGTATTGCGCTCCGGCGCGCGCCTCAAGTGAGCGCGCACACGGGCGAGCAGCTCCTGTGTGCTGAAGGGTTTCGTGACGTAGTCATCAGCGCCTGCATCGAGCGCTTCGATCTTTGTGCGCTCCTGATCGCGAACGGAAAGTACAAGGATCGGCACATCACTCCTGGCGCGAATCGCGCGGGAAAGCTCTACGCCGGTCATGCCTGGCATCATCAGGTCGGTAATCACCAGATCGGGTATCCAGTCATGTACCACTCGCAAAGCTTCTTCCGGCTCGTTTGCTGTACGCACATCGTAACCCTGAGCGGAAAGTGCGGCGCGAAGAACGCGCGTGATCTGCATCTCGTCATCGACTACCAGAATTCGTTCAGCCATACTTCGATACAGTATCATCGCGCTTGAGATGCAAAAGCACAAACATCGCGTGGCAGTCATGTTGCTAAGTTACGCGGGATCGACCGGGCTTGCCGTCGCGTTAGTCGCGGTATTCCGTCTACTGATCCATGTGAATGTCACTACTGTGGCGTTGAGCTTTCTGGTCCTGATATTACTTGTTGCGACACGATGGCGGCTTGCCCATTCTGTATATCTATCGATTCTCTGTACTTTGCTGTATAACTTCTTTTTTCTGCCTCCAGTAGGGACACTTACAATCGCAGACCCTCAAAACTGGGTGACGCTTTCTGTGTTCTTAGGCACCAGCGTTCTGGTCAGCCATCTCTCGGAGAGCGAACGCAGGCAAAGAGAGCTATCTGAACGGCGTCGCATAGAAGTCGAGCGGTTATACGAATTTAGTCAGCAATTGCTCTTGCTCGAGGACCTGCGCAGTCTGGCGCGGGCGACGCCTTCGATAGCAGCAAAAGTATTCAGTTTGCGGGCGGTCGCACTATATGTAGCGGGGCAGGATATTGCCTACTACTCCGATCCTGCAAATGAACTTCTTCCCGTCATGGAACTAAAGAAGGCTGCGCAGAATATCGAATCAGGCGTTCGCAAAATAAGCGATACATTCATTGTGCCTCTTGTCCTCGGAATGCAGTCTGCCGGAGTGCTTGCTTTAACCGACGGCATGTATCCGCAGGAGATGTATGAGGCGATTGGTGGGCTGGTGGCCATTGCGCTGGAGCGTGCTGCAGCGCTTGAGCGAACAAGCCACATGGAGGCGACTCGCGAGGGAGAACGGCTAAGAGGCGCATTGCTCGACTCGGTTACTCACGAACTGCGAACTCCCTTGACGGCAATTCGTGCAGCGGCGACGACGCTTCTCGGCCATCCTGCTCTTCCGGAAGCGGAGCGGAATGAGATGTATGCAGTAGTGGATGAAGAGAGCCTGCGCCTCGACCGGTTGATTGGAGAGGCCATTGAAATGGCGCAACTGGATTCGGCCGGCCTGCGGGTGCGCCCGGAGCTTCAGGACGTGCATGAGGTGATTGAGGTTGTTTTGCAGGAAGAGCAGGCGCGTCTACGCGGCCGCATGGTCCAGGTGAATATTCCGGAAGCACTGCCGCGTGTTCCCATGGATCAGGAACTGGTGCGGCGTGTGCTGCGGCATTTGATTGAGAATGCTGTGAAATATTCGCCGACGAAATCGCCGATGGAAATTAAGGCTGAAGTAAAGGACGAAAGACTATTGGTGCATATCGCCGACCACGGCATGGGAATCGACCAGTCGGAGCAGCCTTTCATTTTTGACAAGTTTTTTCGCGGCAGCAGGCAACGTAATCGTGTAGAAGGAAGCGGCATGGGACTGGCCATTGCAAAGGCGATTCTTACAGCCCACGGCGGCGGCATCGAAGTAAAGAGCGAAAGCGGCTCTGGGTCTACTTTTACCTTCTGGTTGCCGCTGACCGGACTTGCTCAGGATTCCCGTTAGAGAGATGCGGCGGATGAAAGGCAGCCTTCGACAGTGGGCAACCATGGCACTGCGGTTGTCGCCTGCAATGCTGCTTGCCGAGTTCTACCACTAGAGCATGAAATTCGTTGTAGTGCTGCGCGAGTGAGGCCGCATCATCTTCGTCAAAAGCACGGGTGGCAAGCTGCTGGATTTCTGCATAACGCGCTTCTTCATGTGCAAGGCTATGACGGGTGACTACTCTCCGCAGATACTCGTCAACTACGATGACCGGATGGCCAAGAGCGTAAAGCAGGATGGCGTCTGCTGTTTCCGGCCCAACTCCTGGGAGAGTCAACAACTGCTTTCGCGCTTTGGTTGTGTCTTGCGAGGAAAATCGAATCAGCGAGCCTTCATATTCGTGATCAAGAAAGCGGACAAAGGCCTTGATAGATAAGGCTTTTCGTTGCATGAAACCCGATGGCCTGATAAGAAGCTGCAGCGATTCTTCGGAAATTGTGCGCAGACCTTCGAGGCTGAGAGCATTTGCTGATCGCAGATTTTCAACCGACTTCTCGACCGCTCGCCATGAAGTGTTCTGCGTAAGATATGCGCCGATGATGACCTCAAGCGATGTCTCTGCAGGCCACCACTGCTGCGGTCCATATGCGGCAAGGAGTGCCGCATACATGTGACGAAGCAGTGTCGCTGGTTGTTCATGCGGTTCTGAGGCCACGGTTCTGTCCTTCAGATCATCGTTTGCGACCGTCTCAGCTTCGTATTTGTCTTCCAATGAACTGAGCATGGTTTCGTTGGCTTCCGACATACTGACTCAATGATATCTTCAGCGGTATGACGAGCATTACCGGGACGGTGAAAACATATACCGAGTATCTGTTCTTCAACACGAAGAAGCGGCGCGAGATTGTGCTGCTTACGCCGCAACTCGAAGAGATCGTCGAAAGGAGCGGAATTCGGGATGGGTTCTGCTTTGTTTCAGCGATGCATATCACGGCGGCCATCTATGTCAATGATCTTGAAGACGGACTGATCGCCGATATTACAGACTGGCTGGAGAAGCTCGCGCCAACCCGGCCGGATTATCGTCATCACCAGACTGGCGAGGACAATGCAGACGCGCATTTGAAAGCCCTGCTGCTGCACCATGAGGTGACGTTGCCCGTTACGAATGGCCGGCTCGATCTGGGCACGTGGCAACAGATTTTCTATGCCGAATTCGATGGGCAGCGGCGGAAGCGCGTCATTGTGAAACTTATGGGAGTGGATTAGCCGCCGCCCGCTCCGAGGCCGTGGCGGCGGGAATAGCAGCAGAGATGGCAGCAGGTTTCGCGGCGGAAACACGGATTGCCGGAGCCTGCGGACCGGTTACGCGGGGCAGCACGATGATGTCAACGCGGCGGTTCTGCGCGCGGCCTTCTGCGGTTGCATTGGTGGTCGCCGGATGGAACTCCGCATAGCCTGAAGCGGAGAGCCGCGCTGGTTCGAATTTATGGTCAACGATGAAGATGCGAGCCATGTGCGTGGCGCGGGCGGTCGAGAGTTCCCAGTTGGAATCGAACTGTCCGGTGTGGATGGGCACGTTGTCGGTGTGCCCTTCGATGCGGATATCGTACGGAGTGGCGCGGAGAGCATCCGCGATCTGGCCGAGCGTCGACATAGACGCGGGGTGCGGAACCGCCGAGCCGCTGTTATAGAATCCGGCTTCGCGCAGCGAGATAATCAAGCCTTCGCGGCCAATCCGCAAAGCGACGATGTGTTGGGCAATCTGGTTTGAGAGTAGCGCTTCGAGATGTTTTTTGATGCGTTTAAAATCCTGCTGCACCTCGGGAGAAGCAAGCATCTGGTCGCCCATCACTACATTCATGGGTGTCGCGGGAGCGTCCTGCGATGTGGCAAGAGCGGTCGCGCTCTTCGGAGTATCCTCAGCGAGAATTGCCGATTGAAAGAGCCCGAGAGACCTGAAGGCCGTATTAATGGCAGCCGCGGCTTCAGCCTGTTTTCTCTGGTCAGCCTTGGATGTGGCATACATCACGACAAAGAAGGCGAAGAGCAGGGTGATGAAGTCGGCGTAGGAGATGAGCCAGCGCTCGTGGTTGGAATGATGTTTATGATTGCGCTGTCTCATGCCTGCTGCCCCTCCGCTTTTTTCTGCCGATGCGCCAGAAAGCTTTGCAACTTTACCTCGATCATCCGGGGGTTCATCCCTTCAATGATCGAGATGACCCCTTCGAGCGTCATCTCCTTGATGCGCTGCTCTTCGTTCAGACGAAATCGCAGCTTGCCGGCGGAGGGGAGGAAAAAAATGTTTGCCGAGCCGACTCCATAGATGGTGGCGACGAAGGCGACGGCAATGCCGCGGCCTACTTCATCAATGTGGTCGAGGTGCTGCATGACCTGGATCAGCCCCATGACTGCGCCAATGATGCCGATGGTGGGTGCAAATCCGCCGGCTGATTCAAAGACGGAAGGAATGGCTTCTTCCCTTTGGGCATGGTTGTCAAGCTGCAGCTCCATAATTTTGCGCAGCTCGGCAGGTTCCGTGCCATCCACCGCCAGGGTAAGCGCCTGCTTGAGGAATGCATCGGAGATCGTGGGAAGGTCCTGGTCGAGGGAAACGATGCCGCTGCGCCGGGCTTTGTTGGCAAAACTCAGCAGCAGCTTTACCGTAGCGTCGCTGTCAATCTTCTTGGTGAAGAAGACGCCGGCCAGGCGTTTGAAGGCAGCGCCAACGGTTGCCAGCGGGAACTGCAGCATGACTGCTCCGAGCGTTCCGCCCAGAACGATCATGGCTGCGGTAGGCTGCAGAATCTGGCCCACGTGTCCGCCCTCAATCAGCAGGCCGGCAAGAATTCCGGCCAGCGCAAGCACTACTCCACCAAAGCTGCTCTTATCCATAGATCAGTTCTTCCCAATGAATTCAATCCAAAAGCGAATGAGCTGCGAGGCCCTATAGTTCGTTTCTACGGCGGCGCTGCTGCGCGGCATCGTCATATCCGTCTGGAAGCTCTCCCGCGTGGAGTGCCTGCTCCGCAGCCATGGCCCGCAGCCCTGCTGCGCCGGCAGCAAGGTTTGCAAAGTCGGCTGCGCTTCCGGTTGAGAGTTGCGAGCAAACATTGATCAGAAGCATGGCCCGATAAGCGGAGATGCGCCGCACCACTTCTTCGCACGGTTCCGACACGACGATCTTCTCGCCATGAATGAGCGTAAGCATGGTGTCCGGGGACGATTCCACATACTTGATGAGGTCAGAGTTCACCACCATTGCTTGTCCATTGAGCCGCGTGAGTTCAATCATGGCCCCAAACCCTCCTCGAATCCTTTGAAGGTCTTATCGGCATTGCAGCTAAAAGATTGACGAACAGGACTTTTTACTCTCGGAATAAGACCAGTTACAGGCTGGTGCTAACGCCTGCTGCACGTTGCATGCCAAACATCGATGTGCATCGCTCAGCCACATAAAGTGCGTCTTCGGTGCGCCGATGAAGGCTGTGGGTAACGTGGTTCCTGTGGAAACGGTGACCCGGTCATGAGCAATGCGTTCCTGCACCGGTCAGGCACCCGAAACGGGCAACCTAAATCAACGCAAAGAGGAGCACAACTATATGTCATTGGGTGTCCTGAATAACATTTCCGCGATCTACGCGGAGAACAACCTGAACTCGACGCAAGCGAGTCTGCAGAATGTGCTGACGCAGCTTTCGTCCGGCTCGCGCATTAACTCCGGCGCTGACGATGCTGCCGGTCTTTCGCTTGCGAACGGTCTGCAGGCAAACTCCACAGCACTGACGCAGTCTTCAGAGAATGCCAGCGAAGGCGTTGGCCTGTTGCAGGTTGCCGATGGCGCGCTTTCGCAGGTAACCAACCTGCTGAATCGCGCGGTTACGCTGGCGACTGAAGCTTCCAACGGTACGCTGAACGCGTCACAGGACAGCGCTGCCAACTCGGAATTCCAGTCGATTCTGGACGAAATCAGCAATATCGGCAGCACGACCACCTACAACGGTCAGCAGGTGTTCGGCGGCAGCTTCCAGATCTTCACCGGAGACGGCACTGCCGGCGGCGGGTTTGCCGACACCATTACTCTTGGCGCGCTTTCGAGCGCCGCGGTGGGTGACAGCACAGGTTCTGCCGGATTGACCTATACGTCAGGCGCTGGCACAGCGACTTCCACCCTGACCTACACCCCGGTTGCCGCCGACAGCGTCGATCTTGGCGCGGACAATCTGAACACGGCGGCTAGTGCTCAGACTGCCCTGAACGACGTCTACTCAGCGGTACAGGACGTAGCGGCGGAACGCGGCTATACCGGTGCTCAGATCAACACGCTCAATGCCGTCAGCAACGTCGAAAGTACGGAGCAGGAGAATGTGGCTTCGGCGCAGAACTCCATTCAGGCGACGGACTATGCCTCGGCTACCTCGGACCTCTCGAAGTACGAAATTCTGAGCCAGACGGGCATCAGCGCTCTGGCCCAGGCCAACAGCACCGAGCAGTTAGTCACAAAGCTGCTGCAGTAGTCCGGCAGCAAGTTATAGTGACGCAGGGGGCCAATATGGCTCCCTGCTTTATTTTCTATGAGGCGGCTCAGTTTCGAGGCCCGCGGAAGGCCACAAGATTGCATGGCAGAGCGATCGAACACGGAACGCTGAAGTTCACGCGGAAAGCGACGATAACACAGATATGGGAACAGTTGGACTCTCCTTCGGATCGCCTACAAGTGGCGCGGGATTTGACGTAACCTCTACGGTCAATCAAATCGTGACGAATATGCAGGCCGTAGAGACGCCGTGGAAGACGCAGTTGACGACCCTGCAGTCCCAGGACACCGATCTGACGAGCATCGGAACCGACCTAAGCTCGCTTGCGACGGCGATGCAGTCGCTGACAGATTTTGAAGGCGTGCTTTCTGAAAAGCAGGGTTCCAGCTCCGATACGAACGTGCTCTCGCTGACCTCGGCTGCGACATCCGCAATTGCCGGAAGCCACACGGTTATCGTGCAATCGCTTGCGACGACATCGTCCTACGTAGGCAGCACCATCAGCAATTCGAATGACACGCTCACCGGAACTCTGACGATAAATGGCCAGACCATTACGATCGGCTCGTCAAACAACACGCTTTCCTCGCTGGCAAGCGCTATCAACTCGGGCAGCTATGGCGTCACCGCAAACGTGATCACGGACTCGTCTGGTTCCCGGCTTTCGCTTGTAAGTCAGACCAGCGGTTCGAGCGGCGCGATCTCCGTCGCCAGCAGCCTTGAAGACAGCAATACGTCATCGGCGATCAGTTTTTCACAGACGCAACCGGGAGCAGATGCGCAGTTGCAAGTGGACGGTGTTTCCGTTACCAGCGCATCGAATACCGTGACCAATGCGATTCAGGGCGTTACCTTTCAATTGTTGAGCGCAAATCCAAGTGAGAGCGTTCAGGTCGAGATCACGAACGACAATTCGGACGTTGAGTCGGCCGTAAATACTTTTGTGACCGACTACAACCAGGTCATTGGCGACCTGAACACGCAGGAAGGCAACGACTCAAGTGGCAATCCGGAGCCTCTGTATGGCAATCCCACGATTGCCACTTTGCAGCAGTCCCTGCAATCGGCCCTCACCTTTTTACAGCCGGCGAATGCGGTTGCGTCAAGCTCTTCGATTGGCGCCAGCGACACGCTGAGCGGTAGCCTCGTCATCAACGGGCAGACGATCAATATCGATTCCACAAATAACACGCTCTCTTCGCTGGCAGCAGCCATCAATAGCTCCAATATCGGCGTTACTGCAGGAGTGATCACATCCGGCACGAGCGCGACCCTGAGCCTGACGAACGCAACGAGCGGATCGGCAGGAGCTATCAGCGTGGACAGCAGTGATCTGACCGACAGCACCAGTGGAACGGCAGTGACGTTTGGTTCCTCGCAGGCGAATGCCATCACCTCTATCACTCAATTAGGCATTACAGTGAACAATGACGGCACACTCTCGCTTGATACGGATACGCTGGACAGCGTATTGAACAGCAACTATCAGGATGTCGTCAATTTCTTCCAGCCCAGCGGGAACTACACATCTTTTGGCGGAAATTTCTCCACGGTATTGAACAATCTGGGCAACAGCGCTCCAGATGGGGCTGTTTATCTGGCTTTGCAGGAGAACTCAACGGTTGAGTCGCAGTTGAACACAAACATCAGCAATGAAGAGACGATTATCAGCGCGCAGAAGACGCAGCTGACGACCGAATTGAATGAAGCGAATTACACCCTCACCGAGATTCCGCAGGAACTTCAGCAGATCAACGAAATGTACAGCGCCATTACCGGCTATAACGAAAACCAGAACGGATAGCCCATGCAAAACCTGAATTACCACCAGCAATCCGTCGCCGGAAAAAACGGGGTCGAGCTGATTGTTGCGCTTTACGATGGCATGGTTCGTTTTTTGAACCGCGCTATTGTTGCCACGGAGAGTGGAGACGTCCTTGAGCGGCGTATCGCCGTCAAGCGCGTTCTCGACATTTTGCTGCATCTGCAATCGCGTCTGCGCATGGACGTTGGAGGTCCGGCCAAGACTTTGTCTGAGTTTTATGCGGCAACATTCGCGCTATGTCTGGAGGGATCCAGGTTGTCGTCTCCTGATCGCTTCCGCAAGGCAATTGAGTGCATCATGAAGGTGCGCGAAGCATGGCAGCAGGTTGCGCAGGACCCCGAAGTGCGCAACCTGCCTGCTGTGCCCTTATCGGTCCACGTTCCAGTGCCCCTTCCTGAAAGTTCCGAGGCCGGAAAGTCGCTCACATCGCGCTGGACCGCTTAACGAGCTACAAAGAGCTCTTCTTCAAGCAGCTGCTTCTGGAACAGGTTTGCGTAATGGCCATTGCTGGCCAGCAATTCGTCATGCGTTCCCAGTTCGGCTATCCGGCCATCAATCAGTACCGCTATTTGATCGGCATGACGAACAGTGGAGATACGGTGGGAGATAAGAATGGTGGTGCGGCCGAGCATGATGGAGCGCAACTCTTCCAGAATCTGTTCTTCTGTGTAGGTGTCGACACTGGCGAGCGAATCATCAAGAATCAGGATGCGCGGGTTGCGCAGTACGGCCCGCGCGAGCGCTGCTCGCTGTTTCTGACCGCCGGAAAGAGTCAGCCCGCGCTCTCCAACCAAGGTTTCAAAGCCATTCGGGAATTCTTCAAATTCTTTGCGAATATGAGCTGTCTCGGCCGCGCGGAAAACTTCGTCTCTTGAGGCATGCGGTACCCCGAAGGCAATATTTTCCCGGATTGTCTCGCTGAAAAGAAATGTTTCCTGTGGCACAAATCCTATGTTGGCGCGCAAAACGTCGAGCGGGTATTCGCGTATAGGACGTCCATCGATCAAAATGCTGCCGGCTTCGGCATCAAAGACGCGGGCAATCAAATGAACGAGGGTTGACTTGCCGGAGCCTGTTGGCCCTACCACTGCGAGGCTGCTGCCGGCGGGAATCCTAAGCGATACTCTGCGCAGCACCTCGGTCCTGTTGCCATCCTCCTGGTTGTACGAGAAGGTAAGGTCACGAAACTCGATCTCACCCCGTAGAGTATAGTCCGCAGGAATCGAGCGGTCCGCATCGCGATCATCGATGGAAGGTTTCGCCTTTAACAGCTCATCGATGCGAACGACCGAAGCTGTTCCGCGCTGGAAGAGGTTTACAACCCATCCCAGGGCAATCACGGGCCATGTGAGCATCAGCATGTATGTGTTGAAAGCGACAAAGTCGCCGACACTGATGCGGTGGGATAGAACCTCATGCCCGCCGACAAGCAAAGAGATCGCCATGGCCAGGCCGAGAACGAATTCGAGCGTCGGCCACAGCATTCCCATCAGTTGCACCAGGCGCAGGGCGCGGCGAATATACTCGCGATTCGACCTTTCAAATGCGGCGATCTGAGCTTCTTCCTGCGCAAAGGCGCGAACCAGCCGCGCTCCGGAAAAGTTCTCCTGCGCCTGAGCAGAAATATCAGAGAACATGGCTTGAATGCGTTCAAATCGCTCATGGATCTTACGGCCCATGGCTTGAACAAGAATGCTGGCGAGTGGAAGCGGGACCAGTGCCACCAAGGTCAGGAATGGGCTGATTTTCAGAAGGAAAAACAGAGCGCCGACCGAGAACAAGATGGTGTTGGCGCTATACATGATTGCTGGTCCAAGCAGCATGCGCACGGCGCTCAGGTCGTTCGTCACGCGCGCCATGATGTCGCCGGTGCGATGCTGTTGATAGTAGGAGGCCGGCTGCTTTTCAAGCTGGAGAAAAAGATCGTTGCGCAGATCGAATTCGATTTCGCGCGAGATGCCGATGATGATCCAGCGCGTCAGGAAGAGGAAGATGCCCTTAGCAACTGAAACTGCCACCAGCAGGCCGGCATACAGCCAGATCTTTTTCTCGGTTACGCCGTGGTTCAGGTCGTCTATGGCGACGCGAATCACCTGCGGGAAAAAGACCCAGATCAGATTGCTGAGAACAACCGACACTCCTCCCCAGAAATAACCGCGCCGATAACGGTACAGATACGGGAAAAGAGGCTGTAGTCCCTTCATCATTGGTTCGTCATACTTCCTAATATCAGATTCCCTAAGCCATTAAAGGTCGCATCAAGTAGGCGTGCGCAACAGCAAGTAGCTGCCGGCTAACCCGAATAACACATCTGGCGACCAGGCCGCGAGAAATGCAGGCAGCATATTCACATTTCCCATCGCTTCAAACATTCCATCTACAAACATGTACGCAATGGCCATGCCGATGGCTATGGCAATACCGGCAAGCGACCCGCGCTTGCCCATGGAGAGCGCAAAGGGAATCGCCAAAACCGCCATGACCAGGGTGATGAGCGGATATGCCAGCTTGCGGTTCAACTGCACGCGCAACCGCATGGTGTCCAACCCGCTTTGCCGCAGGTCCCGGATGTATTGCTGCAGCTCGTCAAAGCTCATCTCTTGCGACGGGCGCGTTTCTTTCTTGAAATACTGCGGCGGCTCAACAATCTCCGGGAAAGTGCTCACCTCGAATGTCTGATAGTTAGTGACGGTGTCTCCTTCAAAGCTGCGCTGCCATCCGTGTTCAAATATCCAGCGATGAATCTGCGGATCCCAGTGCGCGCCGGCCGCGAAGATGCGTCGTGAGAGTGAGAAAGTAGCAGGGTCGAATTCGAAGACTGTGATGTTCGCAAAACGGTCGTTATCCGGATCGAAATACTCGTAATAGAAAATGTGTCCTGGCTTGCCCGGCTGCTGCATTCCAAACATCCACTTGCGATCGGGACGAAGATAGGTCTGCGCCGGCTTACCCTTAATGACGTTATGCAGTGCCTCTTGCTTGCGATTTGCCGCCGGCAGATACATTTCATCAAAAAGAAAGAGGAACAAGGACAAAACCAAAGCGATAACAAGGATCGGCACGATAATGCGATAGAGACTGATCCCCGTCGCCTTCATTGCCGTAAGTTCATTCGTACGATTCAATCCACCGAACACCACGAGAACGGCAATCAATACACTCAACGGAGTGATGAGGTAAATCATGCTGGGCGTCAGGTTGAACAGGTATTCACCCACAATAATAAGTGGCGTCTGATTACGGATGATATCGCCCAGCAGCTCAAAGAAAGTGAAGACGAGCATCAACATGACGAATGCCGTCAGCACCATAGCGAGAATGGAAATAAACTGACGGAGCACATACTCGTCGAGAATAAGCGGGAAGCCTCCGCGCACATGCCGTCTGGATACAGTGCGTTCAGCCGCTGCAACCGCCCCAGGTTCAGTCGAAGTTTTTCTCCACTTAAACCATGATCCAACAGACGTGACTGCTGCAAGGGCTGCTCCGCCTGTGGACATCTGGCGAAGAAAGAAAATACCGCAAACGCCGAAGAGCAGATTTGCCATCCAGACCCCAACAAGAACCGGCAGCTTGTTCTGCCGCGCCAGAGCCACCCCTGTACTCGATAAAAAGTAGTAGACAAACACAAGGACAATGGTGAGCACAAACCCTGCGCTCTTGCCGCCTCGCTTGGAGGAGATCCCTAACGGGACACCCACGAGAATGAGCACAAGACATGCAGAGGGATAAGCATAGCGCCGCTGCAACTCAATCAGATACCATCTGCCCGCCGGGCTTTTGGTACGCTCGATGAGCTCATGGTTCGACATAGCGAGAACGGGAGCATCGCTGTGGCCAAGATGCGGGTCGGAAGTCGATGTGGTTTCAAGCGGCAGATCGGTTTGCGCAAAGGTTGATATGTTGTATTGATCTGGCTGGTCAGGGGCCGTCTGATGCTGCATTCCATTTCGCAGCCGCATGATGAGGTTTTGATTGTCCGTACTCGCTACCGTCGCTTCCTCAGCGGTTGTGACTTTGGGCGAGACGGGATCGGTCAGATCAGCGAGAAAAACCCGGCGCCACCTTGCCGCTCCAGTTCCGGCGCGCACATCCTCCACATAGAGAACAACATTTTTCAAGTCCTCGTAAAAGACCCGGGGCTGAATTTCATAGGTAGCCTGAGTGTTCTTCAGCTCGTCTTCAAGCTTGAGCATTCGCGCGGAAGCCTTGGGGGCAAAATACAAGGTGTTTGCCAGCCCCGCCCCCCACGCGATGGCGGCGACGACGCCAACGATGCCCACAAATCTCCAGACGCCAACACCGGAGGCGCGCATGGCGGTAATTTCACTGTCTGCAGCGAGGCGGCTCAAACCCAGCAATGTGCCCACAAGCACTGCCATCGGAATGGTGACAGTGAACATGTTGGGTAACATCAGCAGAAAGATTTCACCAACGGTGCTGCTGGATGTGCTGTTGCGCACCGCCAGTTCAAGCAGCGGGCCGAGCTCTTTCATAAAGAGGACAAATGTGAAGAGCACGCCTCCGAGGAGCCCATGCGAGAGCACTTCTCTTAAAATGTAGCGGGTCAGGATGCGCACAGTAAGGTCCGCTACCAGTTTACAGTTCTAGCGGGAATGCCGGTACACGAGGTCGAGTAATTCCTCATACATGGATTCAGCAGTCTCCGGACCTTTTTTGATCGCATCCGTGGCGCAGTGTTTCAGATGGTTGCGCAGCAGGTGACGGCTCGCTCCTCGAAGCGCTTCCTGGACGGAAGAGATCTGCAACAGAATGTCTGCGCAATATCGCTCCTGCTCGACCATTTTTTCCAGACCCCTTATCTGTCCGGCTATACGCGCCAGCCTGCGCAGCGTGGCTGCCTTAATCTCGGGGTCTACTGCAACAGCCTTGCGATTATCTCCGCAGGCGCAATGTGCTGAGGCGGTGTTGCCGGTTGTCCGTTTGTCGTGGATCATGCTGTGAAACTCCGCAATCTTAAGCTGTTGCTTAAAACACTGACTGAACTTAAGGCCATTGCAGCGCTGGCGATGACTGGATTCAGGAGAATGCCCAGCAAGGGGTACAAAATTCCGGCGGCAATTGGAATCCCAACGACGTTGTAGCCGAGCGCCCAGCCGAGATTTTGCCGCATTACACGCACGGTCTGCCGGGCGAGCACAATGGCGTCCACTACCTGCTGCGGTTCGCCGTGCAGCAGAATGGCATCGCCCGCCTCGCGCGCCAGGTCCGTGCCGGTACCGATTGCCAGGCCTGCATCGGCCTGTGCCAGCGCCGCGGCGTCATTGATTCCGTCACCCACCATCGCAACCTTGGTGCCCTTGGCTTGAAGATTCCGGATGGCAGCGAGCTTGGCTTCCGGAAGCAATTCGGCTTCAACCTGCTTGATCCCAACTGCGCGGGCAATGGAATTTGCCGCAAACGGGTTGTCGCCGGTCAGCATGGCGGTTCTCATGCCTAGAGCATGCAGTCTGTCCATTGTTTCTTTCGCGCCGGGCCGCAACACGTCCTGCGCCTCCAGTCGGCCGCGGCAGGTTCTATCGACAGCGACATAAAGAAGCGTGGCTGGAGAATCTGTTGGTGAGGCGCCAATTTGAATGCCCAGTTCCTGCATCAAAGAGGCGTTGCCAGCCGCGACCGCGTGGTTGTCGATCACACCGGTGAGACCCTTACCCGGAATGACGCGCAGGTCCCTTGCAGGAGAAAACTCGATACCTTCAGCACGCGCCTTACCAATAACGGCGTGCGCAAGTGGGTGTTCCGATTGCCGCTCAAGAGATGCTGCAATGCGAAGAACCTCATGCTCGCTCCAGCCATCAACGGGGTGAACTGCGGTAATCTGCGGCTTGCCAATCGTGAGCGTTCCAGTCTTGTCCAGCACGACGGTATCGATATGCGCCAGCCGTTCCAGACTCTCTCCACCCTTGAACAGAATGCCCATTTGTGCGCCACGTCCTATGGCGACAGTAAGAGCGGCCGGCACCGCGAGGCCCATAGCACATGGACAAGCGATGACGAGAACTGTGATAGCGACCGCAAAAGCGCGGCTGAAGCCGCCTGTTGGATCAAGAAACATCCAAAGCACAAACGTAGCGAGCGCCAGCGCAAGCACTACCGGCACGAAGATGCCGCTGACGCGATCAGCTAATTGCTGCATAGGGGCCTTGGAGCTTTGCGCCTCATCCATGAGACGGAGCATCTGGCCGAGCACGCTGTCGGCTCCAACTGACGTGGCGCGGTATGTAAGCGCGCCATCGTAATTTATTGAGCCGCCGATCAGCTTGTCGCCTTCTTTTCGCGCCACCGGCGTCGATTCGCCGGTGATCAGAGACTCATCGACACTGCTGGTCCCTGTCATAACGATGCCGTCCACTGGAATCCGCTCCCCGGGGCGGACAACAAGCACATCGCCGGACGTGACTGACGAAAGCGGCACTTCCGCTTCGTGGCCATTTTGCAGGACTCGAGCCGTCTTTGGCTGCATATTCGCAAAGGCTTCCAGCGCATTGAGCGTTCTGTGCTTTGCGCGCGCTTCAAGCCACTTGCCCAGCAGCAGAAAGCCAAGAATCAATAGCACAGACTCGTAGTACACATCGGGTTGCAACCCATGCTTCAAAAAAAGCCCGGGATCGACGGTCGCCAAGGCTGAATAGAAAAAAGCAGAGAGCGTGCCCAGTGAAACCAGCGTATTCATGTTGCTCGAACCGTGCAGCGCCGCCTTGAATGCGCCGCGATAGATCGGCAATCCGGCCCATAACATGCCAGCGGCTGTTATGGCTAAGAGTGTGTACTCAAGCGAGCTGTGCGGAATCGCGTAGAGCCATGGCAGAACGTGTATGAGCAGGCGATTGTATGCATTTCCGTGGCTATGCATGAGCGGCATCGACAGCAACATCGCAATACCACCGCCGATGATTGTGGCAAATGCACGAACTTTTAATGTGCTTTCATCGCCGGCATCATCGTGGTCATGGGAGTGGCTCTGATGCTGTTCGTGCCCAGCGTGTTCTGCGGGCATTATCGCGTCATATCCTGCTTCCCGCACCGCGCCGATGAACTGTTCCGGATTCGCGACCGCCGGATTATACGTGACGCGCGCACGATGGCTCATCAGGTTAACCTGTGCGTCTGTAACGCCTGGTGTCTCGCGTAACGCACGTTCCACGTGGACCTGGCACGCGGCGCAACTCATGCCGGTGACTGGCATCACTACGGTTTTCGAGGTGCCGGCCATTTATTTCTCCACATGCGCGGAGTAGCCAGCCTTCGCGATTGAAGCAAGCACCGCTGGCTCAGCGATGACCGGGTCCTTAACCTGCATACACGCCGCCCCGACGCGCACTTCCTGCACCTCGACGCCTTCGACGGTCTGCAATGCCTGCGTTACGCGGCGCACACAAGCGCCGCAGTGCATACCATCAATTCTCAGTCTCAACCATTCCATGGCTATACCCCCCACCCCTATTATATGCGCGACCCTGCATTGAGGATGCTTTTTTACTCTCCTTCCGGGATGAAGCGGTAACCAACTCCGCGTACCGTCTTCAGATAGATGGGGTTAGCGGGCTCGTCCTCGATGTAGCGGCGGAGTCGGACGACAAAGTTGTCAATTGCGCGCGTGTCGGTGTCCTCGCGTACCCGCCAGACCTGCTCGAGCAATTCCTTGCGGGAAATGATGCGCCCCTGGTTGCGTACCAGATACCGCAGGAAGTCCGCTTCCATCAAGGTCAGATGGACATGCTTCTCTGGTGCCGTCAATTCGAGGGCCTCAAAGTCAATGCAGCGCCCGGCGAATTCGAACCTTGGCGTGTCCTCAGCTATCTGTTCAGACGGTGACGGCGCATGCCATGCCATGCGCCTTAACAGACTGTTGAGCCGCGCAATCAGGATCGAAAGATCGAATGGCTTTGCAAGGTAATCGTCGGCTCCGGCAGCAAAGCCATTCAATACATCTTCCGGCCGGCCGCGCGCCGTCAGCATGAGGATGGGAACATAATTTTGTTTTTCTCTCAATTCGCGCGCTACCTCAAAGCCATCCCTGCCGGGCAGCATGACGTCGAGCAGGACAGCGTCAAAGCCGGCGCCATCGCTCGTCAATGCAGCTAGAGCGGTCTCGCCGTCGCCGGCAATTTCTACCTCGAAACCTTCAGCCTGGAGGTTAAAGAGCAAGCCCTGGGCCAGGTGCGTCTCATCTTCGACGATTAGGATACGGGCTGTCTTCTGCGGCATGGTTACTCAGTTCGTATGTACTCGCGCTACCGGACTCAGCAGGCGCGGCAGCTGCAATCGGATCGTAGTGCCGTGGCCTTCGCCAGCGCTCTGGGCCGTCGCATCGCCGCCATGCTGGCGTGCAATTGTACGAACAAGGAACAGACCCAGGCCGGTGCCTTTGGTTTTGAGTACGTTGCGATGCGGTACCCGGTAAAAGCGTTTGAAGATCCGTTTCAGGTGGGCGGACGGAATTCCGATGCCTTCATCAGAGACGCTCAACACAATCCAGGCGTCACTCTCGATCGCGAGTTGGACCTTTGCATGTACTCCATTCGGAGAATACTTCACTGCATTATTCAGGATATTCTGCACTGCCGTTTGCAAATCATCTGGATTGCCTCGGACAAATAGCGGTCCTGCGTCTTTGTCAAAGCGAATTGCATCGGGCGACAAGTGATGGCGCAGTCGCGTTGTTTCAATGCATTCATCCACTAATGCCTGCATATCAATCTCGGTTTGAATCTGATTTTGTGTCCGCTGCCCAACTTCACCTGCCTTCAGGACTTGCTCCACCGTCGCCAGAAGCCGGTCGCTGTCCGCCAGCATGATGCCGTAAAACTGCTGGCGCTGTTCTTCGCTCAATGCGCGACGCTGCAGAGTTTCAAGATAGAGCCGGATCGATGCAAGCGGAGTTTTCAGTTCATGAGTGACGGCGTTCAGAAAGCTGTCGTGCCGCTCATTGCGGCGTACTTCGCGCACCAGAAAGATCGTGTTCAGCACCAGGCCTGCAATCAGCAGGATAAAGAAGGGAATTCCCACAACCATTGGCCATACGCGGCGCCAGTTCAGGATGATCCAACCGACGTTCAGCGTGACGGCAGCGCCCACCGTGCACACGCCAAGCGTGATGAAGAGAATCATGGCCGGCCTGCGTCGTGTGATGCGCATATAGCACGGAAAAGCCCGCTCAATCTATCATGAGCGGGCGAAATTCCTGGTTCAGCTTCTATTTTATGCTGCGCCGGCAGGGCGGGGGTTTTGAGGATCGTATTGCGCGACCTTGATATCGTGGGCAAGCCCGAGCTTCTTGAGAAGCCAGATGCCGTAATAGTTGGGATCGAATTCGTACCACTTCAGGCCGTGGCGTGCCGATACGGGGTGGGCATGGTGATTGTTGTGCCATCCTTCGCCGCCGGTCAGCAGGGCCACCCACCAGTTATTGCGCGATTCATCGCGGGTGGGGAAGCGGCGTGAGCCCCACATGTGTGTCGCCGAGTTTACCAGCCAGGTCGAGTGCAGGCCCAGTGTCACGCGGAAGAAGATGCCCCACAAAACCCAGGTCCAGCCGCCGATAGCCAACAGGCCGAGGCCGACGAGCGTCAGCGGAACCCAGTGGTATTTGCTCAGCCACACATGGAAGCGGTCCTTGGACAGATCGGGAGCGTAGCGCGCCAGCATCACGGTCTGCGCATGCAGCGATTCGCCGCTTAGAATCCAGCCTACGTGCGCCCACCATCCGCCTTCGGTGGGCGTGTGGGGGTCGCCGGTTTTGTCGGAGAGCTGGTGGTGCACGCGATGCGTGGCGACCCAGAAGATCGGTCCGCCTTCAAGCGACAGTGTGGCGCATACTGTGAGGAAGTACTCCACCCACTTTGGCGTCTTGTAGCCGCGATGCGTCAACAACCGATGGTAGCCCATGCCGATGCCCATGTTGATGGCGAAGACGTAGAGGATTGCGGCGGTGATGACGGCTCCCCATGAGAAGAAGAAGAGCGCCGCGATTGCGCCGATGTGGAAGGCAACCATGAAGGCGGCTGTTATCCAACTCAGTTTGCCTCCTTGCGCAGCGCGTCCGAGGGTTGGCAGATCGTGTTTCGGCGTGTAGCGCTGACGTGGTTTCTCGGTTTCTGCTATGAGCGGTTTTTCCAGCAGTTCAACGGGCATTCGGAGACAACTTCCTTTGCGGGGGAATTGGGTCTAACTAGACCGTATCAGCGCACTCACGCAGCACTTGTAAGACTTTTGTAATGTCGTCGTGATAAGTTTCGTGCTAACTACTATGAACCGCTCCCTGACAGTGCTCTTCACGCTGGCTGCTTCGATGACTCTGCAATCAGCCGGTTCAGCTCAGACAATTTCGCTGCCTACCAGCAAGCAGATCATCCAGCCTGTTCCCGGATCGCCGCAGCGGCTCAACAGCCTGCCCATGGCGGTGGCATGGTCTCCGGATCATCGCTATCTGGCGATTGTGAATGCCGGCTTCAGCACCGTCGAGTCGAACTATCAGCAGTCGATTGCGGTGCTCGACACACAGACCGGCAAGCTGGCCGACTTTCCTGATTCCCGCACGGACATTGGCGCGGCGCAGACGCTTTACAACGGGGTTGCGTTCGGCGCTGATGGCTCGCACGTATATGCGAGCATCGATTCGCTGGCTCAGCCTGAAGGCGGCGATGCGACACATACCGGCAATGTGATTGCCGTCTACCGCTTTACCGGCAGCACGCTTGCGCCTGAGCGGTTGATCCCGATACCGTTGCAGAAGCTTGCGCCGGGACGGATGCAGAACCAGATCGGCAAGCCGATTCCGGAAGGGATGGCAATTCCCGCGCCGACCGGACTGGCTGTGGTCAAGGGCAAGTCGGGAGCCGAGCAGATTCTTGTGGCCGACGAATTCTCCGACGATGTGCTGCTGGTCGATGCTGCATCGGGAAAAATCGTCCTCCGTTTCGATCTGGCAAATCATCCGATCGTTCCTTCGCAGTATCCGATTGCCGTGATTGCCAGCCGCGATAACCGGCGCGCGTTCGTTGCGCTGTGGAATGGCTCCGCCGTTGCGGAACTCGATCTTGAATCGGGCAAGGTTGTGCAGACCTTGCCGCTGCTTCCTCCGGATATTGCTACTTCTCCCGGCTCTCATCCGACGGCGTTTGTCTTCAGCCATGATGAGAAGACTCTGTATGTGCCACTGGCGAACCGCGATGCGGTTGCGGCGATCCGCGTCAGCGGCGAGCGCATGCAGCTGGCCGGGATGTTTAACGCGCAGCTTCCGGGCCAGCACTACTTTGGCGCTATGCCGGATGCGGTTGCGCTCTCGCCGGATGATGCGACTCTCTATGCGGCCAACTCCGGCACGGATGCGGTTGCTGTCTTCTCGACACACGACCTCAAGCCGAATGCCGCAGTCAAGCCGAAGGGGTTCATTCCGACCGAGTGGTATCCGACGGCGCTGGCCGTGAAGGGCAATCAGCTTTACGTCGCCACCGCCAAGGGCAAGGGAACTGGCCCCAATGTTGCGCCGCAGCCGCAGCCTGCGCATCCGTCGCCGAACCAGTCGCGGCGGATCAAGCGGCCGCACACCTATATCGGGACGATGCTTTACGGCTCGCTGGCGACCGTCGATATGACCGCGGCAGAGCGTGAACTGCCGCAGCTTACTGCTGAAGTGGTGGCGAGCAACATGATGCAGGCCGCGCAGAAGCATCTGGAATTCAAGGGCGGCACGAACCCGATCCATCATGTGATCTACATCATTAAGGAGAACCGAACCTACGACCAGATCTTCGGCGATCTGGGCGCTGGCAACGGCGACTCGTCGCTGACGATGTACGGGCGCGACATTACTCCCAACCTGCACAAGCTGGCGCTGCAGTTTGGCGTGCTCGACAACTTCTACGACTCGGGCGAAGTCTCAGGCGACGGCCATGTGTGGTCGAATGCGGCGAT
>Ga0335073_10001149_pt1 | contig 35231 bp, 26 predicted proteins | sample Lox_Sample_22_FD_207093 | JGI IMG/M metagenome (GOLD analysis project Ga0335073, IMG submission 207093) | Soil microbial communities from Loxahatchee National Wildlife Refuge, Florida, United States - Lox_Sample_2.2 | ecosystem: Environmental > Terrestrial > Soil > Wetlands | place: USA... | reverse complement strand
AGCAGTCGCTGGTAAATCGGATAGAACACCGTAGCCATGATGAGTGCATAGGCAAGAGGAGTTAGAAACGGCCACCCGATCATCAATAAGAATAGGAGAGCAACACCGAGCAGAATGGACAGGAAGATCACCGCGGTACGCCGCGCGTGCTTGGTTTGAAGGTGAGGCATGTTCGGTCACTTCACTTTCGCGATGTCAACCCGCGTCAAAGTCACTGCCGGCATCGCCGCATCAGATCCGACACAAAAGCCGTCATCGACAAAGACTTTCACGCGGGCATACGCCCGATAAGGGAAGTTTGGCGGTGTGCCAGGCTACTGTCTACTGCCCTTTAGGGAAGGTATGGGTGGCACCGAGAAGGTGCGTGCCGCCTGCGTAAGTGCGGAACTCAAGAAACTGCGGTACGCTGATCGGCAGCTTCAGCGGAATCCCGAACGATAGACCGCAATCTGATAGGTGATCGTTGGATCGCCGCCTCCAATGGGCTACTACTTGGCCTCGCTCAAAAATTATCGACCGGTAACAGTCAAAGTTCGCTCACTTTAATAGCGCGAGGCTTTCACAACGGATGAGCGCTGGGCGGCAGCATCTCAGTCGGTGAGTTGCAGCAGCTTTGCCGGGCGTCGGGGCGCCGAAAGATGGCGTGGTTTTCTTTCTGCGAGACGTCGCGGGCCGAATCTGGAGTGCGAGGTGCTCTCGGCGATCTCTTGTGGCTGGTGTTTGCGGAACATAGGATTGTTTACCCACCAGTCGATATCCAATTCCTTGGCTTTGTCTACTACGCAATTGACGATTCGAATCTGAAACGAGAGCCACTCGATGCCAAGCGCCTTTACCTTGTAATCGCACGCGATCGCCGCATCATCGGGAAACTGGCGGCTAGACTCATTAATCGTGTAGCTCACCTCTTTCGGAATTATCGGTTTGCGGTTCTTTCCTCGTTTTGTTGTCTCCATTGATGTGCCTTCCGCGTCTGTTCCGACCGGTAATGCCCAACGAAATCTGGCTCGACAAGAAAGGGCCGCCTCTGTTGGTTGACAGATGCGGCCCGTGGGCTAGCGAACTCAGTTCAGCGTTGTAGAGGTCGTAAGTCGCCTCATTGAGCGCGCGCAATCCCGAAGGGTTCATTTGGTGGAAGCAGCGGGGACGGCCACTTTCTTGAGAGCTTTTCTCAGGGAGTTGACTTCGTCCTCGTTGAGGTTTGTCTGGATGACCTTCCCGCCGAAGGGCTCGACCGCTGTGGTGAAGTCGGCGAGAGTGATTGCCTCACCCACCAGAATCAACGCCGAAGTATCCTTGCTCAGCGAGGCCGCAAAATCATCCAACCGTGGGTCGTCGAAGGCGATTTCGCTGGTGACGCCGAACAGGGCGCCCAGTGAACCGCCCGCCGCCGCTCCTGCCAACGCTCCGCCCGGACCCAGCAACACCCCCAGCAGGGCACCAGTCAAGGCACCGAATCCGGTTCCGGCGCCGACCGCGCTGTCATCCTGGGCCCACGTGCTGTGAATCCGGATGAAGCCAAGCTTGCTCCGTGAGACCACGGCGGCATCATCAATCCATGGATAGACCGGCATGTGCTCCTCAAGAGTCTCGAAGGCCTTGCCGGCCGTCTTCTTGCCGTTGAAAACGAACGCCTTGAATCCGTACATAGTAGTTTCTCCTTTTTGAGCTAATCTGAGGAATAGGTGGGGTACACCCATCGGCAGTATTGCTGCCGATGGATACGTCGTCTACTGCCCTTTAGGGAAGGTAAGACAGGCTCCGGGATGAAAGCTCACCCGAGCATTTTTAGAACTAAGCGGACCAGTTCGTCTGCGGGCGTAGTGGCCAAAACAATCGGAACCATGGGTAATGCCGCGGCTAACGCCAAGGTAAGCAGAGTTTGCTTGTCGACTGGTATGAACCCCATTTGTCGGATAACGGCGAAACTGCTTCCGAGATCGATCAAGGACGACGGGTCCGGGTGGCCCAAGAGGACCTGGTCCGGTGGTTGGTTTTCTTGAATCCACTTTTGATCGAACTCCTGATTATGGATTGTCACGAGGGCGCCATATTCCAACAGCGCTTTCTTTTTGACCTTGACCAGGAGAGGCGTGACAACCAGAAGGGGCGCGACGAGAAGAATCATTGCCATCACCCCATAGGCGATCATCGGAAGCTTCATGGACGACAGGTTTGCCCCCTGATACACGATGGAGTTCTCAACCTGAGCGGCAATCACGGCCCCGCCTGCGAAGACAATCGGGCTAAACGCCTTTTGGCCCTGTGAAAGAAAGCCAAGACCAGCTGCCATGTCGGTGTGTGTGGCGACCAGATACAGATTCATTTTTGAGACACGCCAAAGCAGAAGAGTCCCCAGACACAATCTCCATATCCATCGCAATAAGAGAAAACGGAAGAGGGGAGTGCTTACAAAGTTAAACCACCAACCCGCCAGAGTCAGGTCGCCGGCCCCGGTTCCAATGGTGTGCCAGTTGGAAATGCCGCTCATCAACGGCTCGGTCCTGACGAAAAACGACGGCACGAAGGCAATAACAAATAACAGGACCTCGGGCAGAATGCGATCTCGCAGACGCTCGCTTTGTTCGAGCAATGCCTCGAATACCGGAACATCCGCGTCGGCTACCAGTTTAGAGGTGAGAAATTCCTGGGCAACGATCCGCCATTGGTCATCAATTCTGGACTCGGCCAATATCAGAATGGGAAGAGCGATTAAAAAACGTACGTTCACGGCAAAATCCCGAATGAACGGAATCGTGACCTGATGTCCGAACGCCAGCCCATCCCGTGCGGAAAACACCAAGAGCGGAAGCCACGTAAGCAGGACAGCAAGCAGAGTTCGGCGCACGACAAGCTGCCGTTCATCTCCAGAATAGCCGAAACGAACAAGCAGCCAATGCAGCGGCCCGCCCCGTGTGATCGAGAAATTGTCGACGAGGGAGGACGTTGTCTCAGCCATTGCTGTTTGCCTTGAACAATCCGTTGGATACGTCGCGACCAAGACGTATCCAACGGAGTACTGCTGAATTACTTACCGGTCTCCAACTACATAAGGAATTCCAATCCCGCATCCTTCGCTGGTTTTACCGACAGGCGACCAGAACGAACGGCAGTCTGAAACGTCTTGTAATCTTGTTCCGCTTGGTCGGCGTAAGCTACGGAGTATGTCGCCAAGGCGTCGTCGAAATCCTCGCTCGATCCCAGGTATCCGGCAATCATGACTGCACTGCCGGTCTTCGCATGAGCACGCGCCAGGGTCCAGCCGCACAGGGTGGCATACGCTACCAGCGTGCTCGGCTTGAAAGTTTCCACTTCCGCCGATACCTTCATATCGCGGAGTTGGCGAACGTAGTAATCGTGCCGCTTCGTGCTGCTCCAGCCAAGAAAGATGTCGCTGGCGGCCTGCATCAGACGCTGGCCTTCTACAACGCGATACCCCTGGTTTGCATAGCGACTCTTGCCGTACGGTGGCTCCAGCACCGACCTGCGCGCTTCCTTGAATTGCAGGAAGAGCGGATCGTCGTCGTGAAAAAGAAGGGAAACCATGCAGCGGGTTCCCACGCTGCCCACTCCCACGACTTTCGCGACAGAGTCCTGGTAGCGATAACCCTCGTACAAAAGCCGCCGGTCCGCTTGCAGAGACTGCTTATATCTCTTGGTGAACTCCTCGCGCTGCTTCTCGAAAGCTTTAACAAAGCCCTGAATATGGTAGAGGACGGGCGGATTGTCCTTGATCACTGGCTGTCCGTCTTCAACGGTGGTGAGTTTGGGAGCTATTGCCTCTGAGGTCTGCGAGCGGGCCTTCTTATACTTCTTCAACAGTCGCGCCGACATGTCCTTATCGTTTCGGAAGTAGTCTCGAATGGCTTCGAAGGTCACTGCTGCGTAATATCTTTCGAGCAACGTCATCTCGGCATACTCAGCCATGTGTTCCCGATATGCCGCGCCCGCCGCATGTACCGCGTCATTGGCGTTGCCTTTGGTAAAGCCGCAGTCCCTGGCCGCCAGTATCAGGCTGGCTCCCAGCCGTTTGATGTCCCATTCCCACGGACCGGGGTACGTCTCGTCGAAATCATTGATGTCGAAGATGAACGTGCGTTCTGGCGAAGCGAAGGCGCCAAAATTGGCCAGATGGCAATCGCCGCACGCCTGAACGATGACCCCCGAAACCCTTGCCGTCGCGAGGTCCCGCGCCTGGATGATGGCCGAACCGCGGAAGAACGTGAAAGGCGAGACCGACATCCGCTGATATCTGACCGGAATCAGCCCCGGGATTCGGTCGGCGTCCGACTCTTCCAGGAGCCTGATGATGTCGTCCGACTTGGAGCGCGGCTTCCATTCGCCTTGCGAAGTGCGAGGGCACTTTTCGCGAAGCGCTTTACCCTGCTTGCGTCTTTCAGCCCTGGTCGTGACCTTGCTGGTTTTCATTCTTGATGCACCTGACTATTTAAATTAACTTATCTGCCGCAAGCGCTTGCCTATCGCGAGATTCCGGCAGATGTCTTTTACGTCATGACCAATGTGGTGCCAGAATCTCTGTAATCCACTGCATAGGTAGTTCAATCCGGCTTCACCGGTAATCGTGCGGATAATGCGATTCTTCGAGCACTCCCCTTTGCAGGCAAACAGGAAGTCGCACTGGCGGCGCCGCTCCGGCAATTAGTTAAATTTGTCGAATACGCAACTGAGCCGGGGATGCTTTCTGTCCGCAAGAAATGATTCCGCCGAATCGTGAGCGGTCGGCTGCATTCCTGCCGGGGCAATAGCCGGCCGAATGATCGGAAAAGGGTCTCGTCGTCATCGACAACTGCCACGTAGATCGTGGTGACGCTGCTCATGGCGATTCAATGAGTACTCTAGGAGCGGAAAGAGAAGGCGTCTACTGCCCTTTAGGGAAGGTATGAACGGGCCCGCATGATGTTAGTTTTGAAACTGAGGAGCAGAAATGGAATGGATGCGATCGGCGAGTCGAACCAGGGGGATCGACGTGTCAGCATAACCGCGTCGTTCGACGGAGCAAAGACCGTCGAGATCGCCGTGAGCGATTCCGGCCCTGGTATTCCAGCCGACGAGCTCGCGCATATTTTTGATTCCTTTTTCACCACCAAGCCCAAGGGTATGGGCATGGGTCTGCCGATCTCTCGCACAATCATTGAGGCGCACAACGGTCGGCTCTGGGCAGAGAACAGGATTTCGGGCGGGGCCTCGTTTCGATTTACGTTGCCGATTGCAGAGAAGGAAGCCTTCCAGATTGTGCAAAAGACACAAAGAAAGTTGCAACGCTGAGGAGGCGTTCCCTACCAAGACTGTAAAATCCTTATCCCTGAGAGAACGTCATTTCTCAGTCCGCCACACCTTCCCCAAAGGGCAGTAGACGGCATTTTCAACCGCGTCTAAAGTGCTTATCAGCAAATGCAGTCTATTACACGCTCCAGGTTCAGGGAAGGATCCTATGCGATTAACTGTCCTCTGCCTCCTAGTGTTGGCCGTGCTCCCGCCAGCAGGCCGAGCACAGGATGTTCCTGTCTCCGAGGTCATTCCGCTAGAGAGCACAATTAAGTTTGGCGTCGAGGCGTCGGTGCCTATTCAGGGCACTTTCAAGAAGTGGGACGCCACTCTCAAATACACGTCCACGGCTGTGGAATCGGGCGTCTTGGACATCAAAATCTATGCCGACAGTGTGGATACCGGAAGCGGCATGAAGAATGGCAAACTGAAGGGCAAAGATTTCTTCAACGTCAAGCAAGATCCTTATATCACGTTTAAATCTACGAAAGTTGTTCAGACCGGTCCCGACACCTTTGAATTGGATGGCGACTTTACGATTCGTGGAGTGACCCGACAGGAGAAGCTGGAGCTAAAGGTATTCGGTAAAGGGACTGGCTCTGCCACCGTTAACGGAACAATGGCCTTCGATCGCAAAGAATACGGGATGAATAGCGGCATCCCCTTCATCAGGATTGCCAACCGCGTCGAGGTGACTGTTGCACTCAAGGTTAAGCACGTCGGCGGGCCGCCGTTGGTCTTCAAGCAGTAGGAGGGAGGGATGTCATGAAACGAAGAATCGTCGAGCTTGCGGCGCTGGTCGCGGTCGTCACGATTACAGCTTGTCCCGGTTTTTCGCAAGCTTCTGCGATCTTGCAGAATCATCTTAAGCAGGACCTCGGCCTGAGTCAGGATCAGATAGCCAGCATCCGTAATGGCCTGCCTTTCGCCGAGGCGCTCGAGTCCCGGTCTCCCGCCGAGATCTTCGTCTTCGGAGTGATCTACATCAACGCCGACCCTGCAAGCTACGTAAAGTATGCTTATGATTTCGATCGCCTGCGGAGTACCCCCGGTTATCTGGCGATTAACCAGTACAGCAATCCTCCCCAGCTCTCCGATCTCAAAGGTTTCGGCCTCGACAGCGAAGATATTCAGTCTTTGAAGAGCTGCAATCCGGGTAATTGTGCGATTCAACTACCGGGCAGCACGATCGAGGATGTTCGTAAGTCCGTCAACTGGTCGGGACCCAACGTGGATGACCAGGTAAACCAGTACCTTCAGAAGACGGCTTTGGCGAGAATGCTGCTTTACCAACAACAGGGAGACAAGCTGCTCGGTGAGGTATACAACGACAAGAAACAGCAAGTCAACGTGGCCGATCAGTTCAAATATATTCTCAGCTACTCGAAGGCACTGCCCCAAGATGTACCTGCACTCTACAACTACATCGTTAACTATCCACAGTTCCAATCGGGCAACATAGACAGCATGTTTTACTGGGAAAACGTCAAATTCGGCCTGAAGCCGACTCTGCGCATCGTGCAGGTCGTGACCATGCAGGGGAACAGCCCCAACGAACCGGCTTACACCATTGCGGAAAAGCAAATCTATTCCAGCCATTACTTTGAGACTGCGCTGGACCTCACCTATTGCATCAGTGGCAACGACAATCCAAAAGAGCCGGGGTTCTTCCTCGTTCAGGTAATGGGTTCGGAGCAGGCTGGACTCACCGGATTTAAGGGTTCCATCGTCCGGCGCGTTGCCGTGAGTCACTCGGTCACAGATATGCAGAAGTCGTTAGCTGCAACTAAGACTGCCTTGGAGCATCGGTGACAAAGACATTCTGATCGTAACGGCGGCCGCCGGCCCGCGAGCGGCTCCCCGAGTTGTGCCAGGCCGGCGTGGTGCCTTGCCGGCGAAGATAGGTTAGGCGACTAAGATAATGTTCTCACCATTCTTCAGCGCGTGTATTCTGATGATCCTCACCGTAGTCATACATGCTACGGGTATCGCCGTGCTGGTGGGACACTTGATGCGATCACCGTTGCCAACGCAAGCCAGGCTTATCAGGCGGATGCTGCTCGGCATAATCTGGTGGCTGATACTGCTCCATCTGGCCGAGATTTCGATATGGGGTTTGTTTTACTTGTGGCGCGGGTGTCTGCCCGACGCCGAAACGGCGTTCTACTTTTCCGGGGTTACCTACACCACCCTTGGCTACGGAGATGTGGTGCTGGCAAAGCCGTGGCGACTGCTCGGACCGATCGAAGGCTTGATGGGCGTTCTCATGTGCGGTATGTCCACGGGCTACTTCTTCGTTGTCTTGAACCGCATCTATCAATCGCGGCTGGGAAGCCTCATCGGTACTTCCGCTCCAGAATGATGGCCGTTCAACGCGTTTTGCTGGAGGACTTCGTATCCAGGAGGCCTGAGCCATGGTGTTGCGATTCCTGCGCATTAGCTCCTCAGATAATACGCAACAGATGGGACTCGCAAGGGCCGTGCATTGCTGGGCAACTCATAAGTGCAACGTTATGCCAAACGGGCGACGAGATGCCGGTGAACCTTATACCTAGAGGGACAATAGCAGGCCAACACCATGGCCTCCCTAGCTTCGGTATTACGACGTTACGCCAGCAAGATTCTAGGCATGACGAAGATACAGCGTGATCTCCCATGCTCAATTCGTCATTTAGCGCCAGCCGGTAAGCCTTGAAGCGGAAGATGCTGCGTCCTCCGTGACACATGAGTCAGGACACGCTCAGGTGATGCACGAGAAACAAGCCGCCTGCATCGATTAAATCAGTATGTGCAGGCTGAGCCGTACTTCTCCCACGAAGAGACCAGCCACTCTTGCTCCACCTTCTCCATCTCCCGAAGGGTGCCGGGCGACCCTCGTGCCTGAACCAAGAAAAGAGTCATCGGACGGCGGCCACTGAATAGTTCAACAGGAGCGGCACGCAATTGCGCCCAGTAGGGGTTGCCTATCGCAGAAGAGCGATACACGAGCAGATAAGCAACCAGAATTGAGGCATCTGTTCCCCCGTAGTAAGCGCGATGAATCGGTAGTGCGCCGGAATCTGTCCGCACCCACTCGATCTCGAGGCTGTTCACGATGTGAGGTTGCACGAGGGCATACTCGGGACGATGGTATAGCCGCTTCGCATCGTAGGAACGGATTATGCTGAAGTCAAAGCGCAACCCGTCTCTGTAAAAGCTCCCCTCATGCCATTGAGAACTATGGAATTGCTCGTGCATCCAAGCACTGCGGCCTCCGCCTGAATCGGATGCTTGGGCGGATTCCGGCACCAAACTTCCGGGGACCTTGCAGTCGTCGATATCAACCTGAATATAGGAGTGCACCACCACCGGGATTAACGCCAGCAGAAAGCAGGCCGATAAAGGGCGAACATATCGAAGAGACAGCTGAGTCATGCGGCACGTCCCCACAACTTCATCCCGCCCAGAACTGCCACTAAGACAATCGCAGCGCCGCCCGCAACGAAGCCTGACGCCGGATGCATGGGGGTATCCATAAAGCCCACTCCCCAGTGCTGTACCATGACGACAAGGAACGCAACACGCAAGATATTGAGGGCCATCGTGATGGGAAAAACCGCCACTAGGGTGATCACGCGCCGTGGCCACGAAGGATGCACGTAGGCGAGAATCAGCGCCAGCGTGAAGGAGGCATAGAGGATGGAAAAACCGCTGCACGCGTCCGTGATAAAAAACGGGCCTGTTGGCAGAACCAGTGTGGTGTTCAAACGGCCAACCGGTACGTCGAATAGCGGCATGAGCTGTTCGGCCCCTGCAGCAGTGACTCTCCTTAGCAACAGATTGAGCCAATCGATGAATGCGGCGGGGATGGGCAGCATGAAAAAGGACAGTACCCATACGAAGGCGAGTGCCTGAGTACGGCGGCTACCCAGAAGCAGCAATGATAGACCCGGCAGGCAAACAAGCATGCCGAAGGCCGAAAGCAACTGCGTTCGAATAGCGCTGTCCAACACGACCAGCCCCAGCCCTACCATGAGGAACAAGAAGCCCCAGGGGGATTGCTCAGCATCTTCAATTCGATCCTTGCCTAGTTCCTTGGCGATCAGATAAGCAACGATGAAGGGGATGAACATCCCGTGAATGTTCTCCCAGACGCTGATAGTCCAGCGTTGCCAAAGCCATCGAATGGTCGGAGCAAAGACGAGGACCGCAGGGACGACCCAAACGATGTGGGCAATCCAGCCACGGCCTTCGTTGGCCGGACGCGCTGCGCTGGGAGCGTTCATCTTGGTTGCAATCGATTCCACGTTTATTTCCAGCACAATGCTCTACTTACCGGATTGCCGCCACTGCGCAAAGCTCTTCATCTCCTCCGCCTATCTGAGGCAGGTAGTTGCCGGAGGTAGGCTTGCCAAAGCTGTATCAGCGGTGGGTAAGCCGGGTTGGCGACAAACTCCTCCCCTGGCGCGGCCTGCCTGGACCACTCTCTTCTCCTGAAATCGAATTTCACGATGCCATTGGGAGTCACCGCCGCAAGTTGGCCTGGCTCAGTGGCAGTGCCCGTGTAGCAGAAGAAATCCACGTCCACCGGCAAAGCATCCTCCTGCCTGTGGACCAGCGCGTTGTAAATCAGTTCACTTACACTGTTCAGCCCGATTGCCCCCTGCGGCGGCTTCCAGTTGGAATTAATCAGTTTGCCGATCGTCGCGTTCTGTTCAAAACTGATGTTCGTACCGTGCCCGAGGTACCCGTGGTCGAACAACTCTTCGCCATGGTCGCCAACCACCAGGATCACCGTTTGCGACCGGAGGCCAGCCTTATCCAGTTCGGCTAACATCGCGGCCAGCACCGTATCCAGATTGCGCGCAGCATTCCAATACGTCCGCTTCAGCCAATCACGTTTCCGGGGGACGATCTCGCCGCGAGGGATGGGCGGGTTGGCTAGGGGGGTAGGCGCACCCCAATAGTTATACGGGAAGTGCATCTCTTGCCAGTTGAGATAGGCGAAGAAAGGACGCTGGTGGTCGATGCTCCCAAGCCATTGATGAAAACGTTCCGTTACCAGCAGCGCGGGTATGCTGAGCGCTGAAGCCGCAGTGTTTGTGTACATGCGCTGCTCGCTGGAAAACGATCGGGCGTCAACAAACACGTCCGCCCGATCCATGTGCGTGCGTGTGCTAACCTCGCCGAAGCCCTCATATTGGCCAGAGAACACTGCCGTCTGGTACCCCAATTCGTGAAATCGGTCCACCAGGGAGATACCCGTTCCGTACTCATCTACGGTGCCGTTGAACATGGCGCACAGCGAGGGTACGGTATATCCGGCGAGCGAGAACATAAGCAGCCGACTGCCGGGCAGACTGCTCAGTTCGGGCATGACCGGTATCCCATCGACCTGCGCGTCCAGCAGATCGTAGCGGGCAGACTCCAGGACCAGCAGCAAGACGTTCTTTCGTTCCAATCGGCTGGCGTCCCAGGGAGTGCTGCCCCGCGACCAATCCACAGCAGGCGGATCGCCGTCCAGAGACGCGAAATCGATCGGCCGGCTCAATCGATTACTCAGCAGCGTGGCCGGTAAGGAATAGATTTGATAGGCGATTCCAAATCCGAGATTCTGGTGCAGGGGAAATGAGGCCGTCAGGAGCAGCCAGGGGACGACGAGCATCACCGCATTAGCGATGAGCAATCCGCGTCGAGAAGCTAGCATCCTCACCGGCCAGCGGCGATACAGCCATGCGGCCAGGCGCCTGCTATGTTTGCTTACCAGCCATTCTCCCAGGAGCAAAACCACGAATGACGCCGCGATGGGGGGCAGCAGACCCGCGAATTCGTCTTGTACATACTTCAGAGCGGTCTTCCAGTCACCACCGCCCAGGCCACGCATCAAAGCCATATTCAGCCCGTCGCGAAAATACTGGGCCACTTCATATTGGGCAGCGATAGCGGCAAAATAAGCCAGCGCAACCGGCACTACCGTCAACTTGGCCATCCATAGGCGGACACCGCCCAGGTGTCTGATGACCCACCACAATGCGACTGAAGCTGTGACCACGAGCAGCAGGATGGCGGCTGCGGATAGTCCCACGAACAGGATTTTTTCCCACCATTGAAGCGGATTTTCAACGAGGAAAGGCCCCCGGTTCAGTAGGACCTTCCACCTCCGCTCTATGAAAGCCAGGTTGAACAGCAGCAACGGTGCGGTCGCAGTAATGGAGGCCAGGGTGAGAGACAGGCGTGCACGCTGTAACTTGTCCGCCTTACTAGCATCGGTCAAAGAAACCTCACACATCGATACGCCCATTCTTCTATTCGCGAGGCGGTGCGGAGAGCACTAGAATATTTCCGACAGTGAGTCTTACTGCGAGTCTCTTTCTTGACTTGAAAAAACTGCCAGATTCCCTTTAAGAGGAATCATGCCCATTGAGGACGTCTGGGCCATTCGAAGAGAACTTCTGAAATAATCGGCTAATTAAGTCAGGCGAGTATCCGCGCAGTCATGGCAAAAAACAAGAGCCAAAAGTGGTGGGGCTTCAATGCCACGAAGCGATCACCAAATTGTCCGCAACCGGCAATCTACCCGTGGGTCAATTGGCGTAACGCCGTAATACCCAAGCCAGGGGGCCATGGTGTGGGCCTGCTCAGCAAGCTGCACGCCGGCGGGTCCGGGGATTCTTGTCTTGGGCACGGATAAACAGGGTTCGTACGGCGTCCAGGCTGTTCAATAACGCTTCATTCAATGATCGCGGATGTCAAGCGGCAAAACAGTGTCCGTGCGGCGGCTCAAGAACGCCCCGCAAATATCATGCGCATACTGCCTCCGCTGTGTCTTGCCGTCCCTCGCGCGCGGGGTTGCCAATCTACTGCCACATTTGGACCCCGGTGCGGTCTCGCATCGCATAAACCTGGCGGAAGTCGCTCAGCGTGCCGAGCTTTGCGCTCCACGTGGTGCGAGCGATGGCGAATTGGCGGCGAAAGATCGTGCTCTCACACAAGCTCAGCAAAAAATGTTTAGGCGACACCGCGGAATCACGAAGGAGTCCGGCCGGGATCCCTCAGCTGTTGTGCCCGCTCCCAAACCCCGTTGTCCAATTCCGGTCGATCCCTAAAACCCGTTTGCTTGCGGAACAACCACTTCCTCCCCTCCGTATCTGGACTCCAGCGTGCTTTCTTATCCATTGGAGGAGCCTCGCCGTGCTGCGTGACCTGAAGATCGCTGTCCGTCATCTGCTCAAAAGCCCCGGATTCTCCGCCATGGCCGTACTCATGCTCACGGTCGGCATCGGCGCGACCACGGCGATCTTCTCCATCGTCGAAGGTGTACTCCTGCGCCCGCTGCCCTTCCCGAATCCCCACGAGCTTGTTGTCATCTCCGATACCATCAAAGGCGCCGAGATCGCCGGCAGTAATGAGGCCGGCGTCACCGCTACCGACATCGTTAACTACACGCGCGACACCCAGAGTTTTACTGCCCTCGGCGGCTACCAGGTCAACGGTAACGAACTCTCCGGTGTGGGCGAACCCGCCCAGATCGTCGACGCTCGCATGACCTCCGGCGTCTTCGCTGCGCTGGGGGTTCAACCGCTCTTCGGTCGCGTTTTCACCGCCGAGGAGGACGCGAACAGCGTCCCCGTCGTTGTCCTGAGCTACGCCAGCTGGGAGTCGCGCTTTCACGGCGACGCCCAAATCCTCGGCCACAAAATCCTGCTTGACCGCAAACCGTATATCGTCATCGGGGTCATGCCGCGCAGCTTCGAGTTTCCCCTCATCCCTGGCCATCTGAACCGCAGCGAGCTCTGGATCCCTATGAGCTTTAAGCCCGAGGAACTCACCGGTGGAGCCATGGCCAACTGGAGCTACCAGATGGTGGCTCGCCTCAAACCCACCGTCAGCGCCGCCGAGGCACAGCAGGACGCCGAGCGCGTGGCCAAAGCCACGGAGCGCAGCTACCCCGGGTTCATGGCCAGCCTTCATATCGACGCCATCGTGCATGGCCTTCAGGCCGACACCGTCCGGCAGGCCCGCTCCCTGATCCGGACTCTTTTCCTCGCCGTCGCCGTCGTGCTGCTCATCGCCTGCGCTAATCTCGCCGGGCTGCTGCTCGTGCGCGCCATCCGCCGCCGTCGCGAGTTCGCGGTTCGTCTCGCTCTCGGCTCGAGCGCGTTCACGCTGCTCCGCCAGGCGCTGCTCGAGAGCCTTGCGCTCTCCGTCACGGGCGGCCTTCTCGGACTTGTTCTCGCGGCTGTCGCGCTTCACGTCGGCACCAGCCTGTTGCCTGAGACACTACCGCTCATTTCCAACATCGGCCTCGACTGGGCCGTCATCGCCTTCGCCTTCGCACTCGCTATCTGCACCGGTATCATCTGCGGGCTGCTGCCTGCTTTTGCTGCCATCCGCACAAGTGTGAACGACACGCTCAAGGAAGGCGGACGCACCGGCACGTCCGGCAGCGGCCACGCGCGTCTCCGCTCCGGCCTCGTCATTGCGGAGATCGCCATCGCCATCGTCCTAGTCGCCGCCTCCGGCCTCTTGCTGCGCAGCTTCGAGAAGATGCGCGACGCCAGCCTCGGCTACCGTACCGATCACCTCATCGCCGCCGGCTACAGCCTGCCGCATCAGCAGTACCCCACGCAGACGGCGACCGATACCTTCAACCGCGCGCTGCTCGACAGGCTCGAGAACCTCCCCGGCGTCAGGCACGTGGGCCTGACCTCATTCCTGCCCGCGAACGGCAGCAACGGTAACTCCGCCTTTGTCACGGAGGGCCAAGCCCCAAGAAAACCCGGCACCATCGATCTCGGCACGCCGATCCTGGTCGAGGGTGATTTCATAACCTCCATGGGAACGCCTCTCCTCCGCGGCCGTCTCTTCACCGACGCAGACAATAAACCTGACGCCCAGCTTGTCGTCATCGTGAACAAGACTCTCGCCGATCAATCCTGGCCTGGCCAGGACCCCATCGGCCGTCGCCTGCGGCTGGGTACCGCGGAAATGCAGACGCCTTGGGCCACCGTCATTGGCGAAGTTGCCGAGGTCAAGGAAGGCTCGCCCGACGCAGCTTCGCGCCAGCAGTTTTACATCCCCGTCGATCAGTTCGAGAAACTAGCCGGCGCGCTAGGCAATCCCGCCACCGACATCAACGGCAACGGCGGCTACATTGTCCTGCGCACTTCCATGCCGCCCGAGCTCGTCATTAACGAACTCCGCGCCGCCGTGCGATCGCTCGATTCCCAACTTCCGCTCTTCCCGCTCGAGACCATGGACCACGCCGTCAGCGATTCGGAAGCCCCGCGCCGCTTCAACACTGTCCTCATCTCCTCCTTTGCCGGAGCCGCGCTGCTCCTCGCCATCCTCGGCATCTATAGCGTTATCGCCTTCACCGTCGCCCTCCGCGTGCAGGAGATGGCCATCCGCCTGGCCCTCGGCTCGCAGCGCTCCCGTATTGTCAGTCTAGTGCTCGCATCCGGCGCCAAACTGGCCGCTGCAGGATGCGGTCTCGGCCTCGTCGGAGCGGTCGCGGCCTCACGCCTGATCCAGTCAATGGTCTATGGTGTCAAGACCTGGGATCCGCTCACCCTGGCAGTAGCTGCGGTTCTTGTCATGCTTCTCGCGCTTGCCGCGTCGCTGCTGCCCGCGTACCGCGCTGCCTCCACCAACCCCGTCGAAGCCCTGCGCGCGGAGTAACCGCAGCTCGATTCCTACCATGGGTGACGCACTTTGCCGGTGGCCAACCCTGCTCATCGGGCCGTTTTCCTCCGCGACTTCGGGAGTCCATCCTCTGCTCTCCGCCCGCCAGCGCAGGGTACGAGAGAAGTTTCATGACTCATCGATGGCGCGCCTACATCGTGCAGGAGCTTTGAGGCAAGGCGTAGCGAAGCAGAAGCAGCGCGGGCCGGTTTTGATGTCGAAGAGGCAAAGAGAAGTCGCGGCCTGGGTCTGGTGAGTATGCAGGAAAGGGTTCATTTGGTGCGTGGCCGCCTCAATGTCGAATCGACACTCGGCGCGGGGACCAGGGTCGTCGCGGTGGTGCCGGTTGTTGCGACGAGTGGGGCGGGCTTTGGGCGATGCGGAAGATGATCCGCGTGCACGTGGGACGGGGGCTGCATGAAGCGGACGCGCATACTGTTGGCCGACGATCACACCATGATCTGCGCAGGATTCCAGAAACTTCTCGAGCCTGAGTACGAAGTCGTTGGTTCCGTTGCCGATGGTCGGGCGCTGCTGAAGTCGGCTGCAGAATTGCAGCCGGACCTGGTGCTGGTCGATGTCGGGATGCCGCTACTGAACGGGCTGGATGCAGGGCGTGAGTTGAAGAAGTCCATGCCCAAGGTAAAGCTGATCTTTCTCACGATGAATCCGGACCCCGATGTCGCAAGGGAGGCCTTAAGGATCGGCGCTTCCGGTTATTTGTTAAAGAATTCCGACGGAAGCGAACTCTTGCGGGCGGTACACGACGCACTGCGCGGGATCTGCTATGTAACGCCGCAAGTCGCCCGCGCGATCGAACAGAGCCTTATTCAGAATCCGAAATCTCTCCATCGCTCCAAGCGGCTAAGTGACCGGCAGCGAGAGGTCCTGCAGATGCTTGCGGAAGGCCGGTCGATGAAAGAGATTGCGTACATTCTCCAGATTTCCGTCAGGACGGTTCGCTTCCACAAGTATGGAATGATGCAGGAACTGGGGATCACAACGAATTCCGAGCTGGTGCAATATGCGATCAAACACGCGATAATGTCCCCGTTCTAGAGACCCAATCCAGCGGGATGGGTAAACACGCCTCACTCGCCTGTGCCAACTGTCTAAAGTGACAGTAGTCAAGCGGCCGCGCGGTGGCGACAATGTTGGTTACGTCCGCCGTTATGCACGGCCTGGAGCGTATGGCAAAAGTTCGGGTACTGCTCGCTGACGACCACGAAGAGATTTTGGCGCGTGTGCGTACCGCGCTGGGCGAAGAATTTGAAGTTGTGGGAGCCGTGAAGAACGGACGCGATGCCGTAATCGAAGTACAACGCCTCGATCCGGACGTTCTAGTAATCGATATTTCCATGCCCGTTCTGAACGGGTTGCAAGCCGCCTCCCGAGTGCGATCCACGAACCCCCGGACCAAAATCGTCTTTTTCACGGTTCACGAAGACCGGGACTTTGTCGCCGCCGCATTCTCCGCCGGCGCTGCGGGTTATGTCACCAAATCACAGCTCACGACCGATCTGATGCCCGCGATACGTGAGGCCTTGGAAGGGCATACATACGTCTCACAAGCGATTCCGCCGTAGGCGAAGAAGCCGCTGCAGTCAAGGGCGCCGCGTCTCTTCGAGGAAGGGCAGCGGGTCGGGACGTACTTGATCTCGGCTTCAGCATTAACAAACACATCAGCATAGACGATGGATATCGGCTTGGGTCTCGTTTGGTTGCGAACAACAAAGGCGGCAGGAACCGCATTGGGGTTCATTTTGACGCAGCAAGGGCCAGTGGTCGGGGCGGAAGGGTCATTCCAGGACAGGCAATCGGTCACGTGTTCAGATCTCGATATCTGTGGATCAGGCTCTTGCTGCTCGTATGGCTTGCGGGCGGCCGTGCTGTTGCCCAGAGCGATCAGGTACTGCCTGAGCTCGACGTGTACTACAAGCTGAAGCCTGACATCCGTATTTGGTTCCAGGCAAAAGATACGCGAGAAGCTGGAGACCAGGTGAGGGCTGAAATCGGACCCAGTCTCGATTTCTATCTCAAGCCGTGGCTTAAGCTGAAGGATGTCACGGCTTTCGATCTGGACGATTCGAAGAAAAGACCTGTTATCGTCTCGATCGGTTATCGCAGTTTGCCGGCGCCTGGCGTAACCCCAACCAATCGCATGGAGCCGGTGGTCACCTTTAATCTCCCGCTCAAATACGGGTTTCTGGTAAATGACCGCAACCGCGGTGATCTCGACTGGCAGAATGGCAACTTCTCATGGCGTTACCGCAACCGCATCTGGATACAGCGCGCCATACGAATTCGAAGCTATCATCCTTCGCCGTATGCCGCCGCTGAGTTCTTTTATTCAAGCCGCTATGGGAAGTGGAATGATACCGCGGTCTACGTTGGTTGCCTGTTTCCATTCGGCCAGCATGTGGAGTTCAATCCGTACTACGAACACCAGAACAGCACCGGCAGAAGTCCGAATCAGCAGCTGAATCAACTGGGCCTGGTGCTGAGTCTGTTTTTCGGAAAGTGACCGACGAGAATCGCCCGCCAGTACTACGTTGCATATCAACTTGGAACGGAGCAACCAGCCGCGCAACAGCAGAGAAATCCGTGAGCCGTCAACGCAGGGCAATATCCTTCGAACACGGTTCGCTCTTTTTGCCGGACATGAACAGTCTGTTGCTCATGCGGCACGCCTTACGCAGGCCACGACCGGTCCCAGGAGGTACCGATCAGTTCTAAACAGCGGATTCGCCCAGGAACTCCATCGTTTAAGCTTGCCTGCCGGATCGCAAGGACTACCGCTTTTATCCCCCTAAGCGCCAAAGGTCGAACTCTTAAAGAGTATTCCAGCGCCCGGCGCATTAGACGGTGTTACGAAGCCGTCCTAAAGCATTGCGGAGAAGCCAAGCTAGACGTTCTTTGGTCAGCATCTCCCAGCCGGGAAGGCGCAACAGAAGCATTGAAGGCAGGTAAACCGCGCTGACGCACAGGCCGACCACGAGGATGCGCGGAATCAGGAGAGCTGGGGGGATGAGATTGCGGATCGTATACGCAATGAAGCCTGCCAGGATTGTTATGCCCATGACCTTGAACAGATCGGCATAGAGTCGGATGTGCCGCGGCCGGGCTTCGACCGCGCGGGCCGCACCCCAGGCGATGAATATCCGTTCGATGACTTGAGCCGTGACCGAGGTTACGGCAGCACCGATCATTCCGAAGTGGCGAATAACCGGCCCTAGCACGCAGAAGAGCGCGATGAAGACGCAAATGCGAACCGTAAGAAGGTATCGGCGAAGGTTCTTATAAGCGCGAACGATGGGATCGAGAAGTAAGACCGCCAGCGGAAGCAGGGTGATGCTTACCAGGAAGATCGGCGCGCTGGCTTCATATGTCTTCGTGTACAGCAGGACGATCAAATCGCGCCCCGCCACGAAGAGCATGGCGAATAAGGGGAACTGAAGCGCTGCGAGCCGGTTAGTGGCTGCAGCCGTTACGTATCGAATGTCTGCTTTGCGGTTTTCCTTTTCGAGGCTGCTGACTCGCACGTTCATGACCGAAGCGACGGACTCTACCGCGAGCGTCAAGAGGGGAACCTCGACCCATCCCACGGCATAGATGGCATACGCCGTCGGTCCCAGCGACGCACTGACGAAATAATTGTCCAGATCTTTCTGAATGACCCAGATCATGCCGAAGGCACCGTAGGGCAAAGCGTAGGCAAGTTGTTCCTTGAAGAATTGCCAGTCAAAGTGCGCCCAGAAACGGGAAAACTTCCCATCGAGGTACCACCACAGGAGCACTACCGCCAATATTTGGTTCAAGACTGACGCGACGATGATGCTTTTGACTGTGCCGTAGATCAAAGCGGCCGCTGCCAGCAGGAGAACCCTTGTGATCTGCGTGCCTACGATAAACCCGGTGGAATAGCGAACATCCTGAAGCGCGGTCGGAATCTGCTGTACCAGCGAGCCACTCAGAGTAAGCAGAACCAATAATCCCAGAAGCCATGCAAGCGGTTCAAGAGCATCGGTACGGAACAGAGAGCGGAGGATGGCCGGATAGAAAACAATAATAAGAAGTGGTATCCATCCGGCGATAAAGTTGTAGATGAGGATATTGAGGGCAACCTGCCCCCCGCGCTCCGGATAACGCGGCATGTAGTAGTAAGCGCTCATGCCCACGCCGAACATGGCAACTGAGGCTGCCGTGGTGACAAACAGCAGAGCTTCCTTCAGTACTCCGTACTCGGTCTGCGGCATCAGTCGTACCAGCAGAATCGGCAGGCAGATGTTCAGGGCGGCCGCGATAAGTTTCGACGCGGTCAGCCAGAAAGCCTGTACGGCCAAGCGAGGTGGTGGGGAGCCTGTCGTGGTAGCCGCCATCGAAAATCTCCCTCTCACCATAACTGGAACGGCGCGTTAAGTCGAGAGTCCCAGAGCAGCTCTGTGGCGGGCGGACTGAGCTGCAAATCAAGCCACGGCAGGGAAGGCATGCGCAAGCGAATAATGCCTGCGCCGTACATCCAGCAGTTATGTAAATTCAGGGCGATGCCAAGGTTGCGGAAAAGAAGCCGTTCGCTCCGCGGCTACGTAATCTCCCACCGTAGCGGATTGCTGCAATCGTGGTTGTGCCCCCCAATCCGTTCCCGGATGGTCTTGCCTCTATGGGATCGGGGCGCACAGATGCCCGGATGAGCAGACGGTGATACTCAGGTTTTTAGTTGCGGTGTTCATCTGAGAGTCAGTGACCTGAGCGGTGAATGGGTATCTGCCCATAGACGTTGGTCGACCCGAAATCAGGCCGTTTGCAGGATTCAAAATAAGGCCTGGGGGGAGCGGGCCAGAGCCACTCGCCAGGCTCCAGGTATACGGAGGCACTCCATGCGCGGCAGCGAGCGGGGCGATGTATGGCAAGTTGGAGCTCGCGCTGGGAAGAGTATTGGTCGTAATAGTCAGTGGCAGGCTGGTCGGACTGATGAGGAGCGAGCTCCATGACATGCCGTAAGTAGATATAACCCGCTCTCGTCCAATGGTAGATAAAACATTGTCGGAGACCGTAGCGGCGCCGTTCAGAATATAGCCATTGTAAGGCTGCATTCCGGCCAGAACATACCCGTCGAGCCACGACCCAGCAATATTGCCTTGAATGACCCAGTCGAAGATATTCTGGCCTACGGTGTTGCCGCAGGTGCCATTGTTGCTAAATCCGCCAAAGCCTGGTTCGCCATACAGATTCAGGTTATAGTTGCCGTTGGGAAGGATTACTTCAACTCGAGTATCCTCCGAGAACGATGTTGACCTGCTATAAAGTTGGCTGTCGGCACCTGTCCAGGTGTCATTTTGACAACCGACGTTGCCTTGCCAACTGCCCAGCTGGGACCCCCATAGTATTCCAGGTGCTTCATAGATGTTGTTGAAGCCGTAGTTTGCCCAGCTTCCATACCATTTGAAACCATTGGAGTCGGTATAATCGCCCGAATAGTTCCCTAACGCAAGGCGATAGGACCCATCGGTAGATACCGGCAAACATGCCACCTCGATATACAGCGGCAACGCACTGGGGTCAGCCAAGGAGGTAACAGTTACCATGCCTCTCTCTTTGACCGTGCAGTTTGGCATGGTTAGCACGCCTGAAGATGAGACGGTGAGGCCGGGGATACCGGAGTCAACCGAATAGCTGAGTGCGCGACTTATATTGCCGTTGACCCAAACACTTAGCTGGTACAAAACGCCTGCTGCAACTGTCAACCGTTCGCGGTCTGTCCCAACTGTGGTTCCCTGCAAGATTACGTCATCTGAAGCACATCCGGCGGAGCCACAGACGGTCACATAAGTCCGGTTGGTATTCGTCTGCTGATAATCGCTGAAGCTGCTTGACAGCTGCTGCGAAGAGCGATTTACGACTTCAACATACTGCTCAAACGGCTGGAGCTGAGTGGCATTGAAAATAGCACTGGCGGCGTCGCGTAATACGTTGGGGTGAAACTCGCTGCTCACCGTACCATTGTCCCAATTGTCGCTGGGGATCGTCCCGTCAGCCAGTATCATGCCGTATTTCTTAAGGGTATTGAGATACACATGAAGATAAGGACAATAGGTGCTCAAATCGGTGGAAGTGCAGATCGTGTTCGGATCGAATGATGCCTTCAGGCGAATCGTGGCCCCATAGGGCAGAAAGTCGAACACCAGAACTCCCGTGCTGGGCATTGGTCCCCAGGCGCTGGAGTTCAGCTGAACCGTGAAATGGTAATTGTCGATGGCAGTTGCGGTCTGGTCGCCGTTAGCAGCGGCCCATGGGCCGGTAAATCCGAAGATATGAACGTAAAACTGGCAACCGCTGGTGTAAGTGTAGTTGTTGCAGGGCTGCCCTCCGGATAAATCGGAACCTGTCGTAAAGGTGATCGGACTACTGTCCGTACCGCCAGTCAGTTGTATCTGCGCACCCGCAACGGCCAAGGCAAACGAAGTTGCGGGCCAGGTATTGCGAGCAGAAATATAACGATTGGACAAAGTCGTGCGGATCGCATGGCCTAGATCGCTGCGCCCCGCCTGGGTTGCGGCATACCACTCCTCAGGCTTGAGAGAAGCAGCACTCATAGGCATGCCGGCAGCATCCACGCCGCCGAGTTGCGCGTAAGACGTGGGCGAGAACTGTTGACCAGCAGCGCTATTGCAGTTATTGCAGTCATTCGGTGTAGACGACAGGATCGTTCCGCTGGGGGCGGGTCCCCAATCCGATGAGTCGAATGGCAGCGTGCCGGTGTTCGGTCCGGTAGGCGTGAGCCGCCAATTTCCGTTGGCTGCGCTCCACGCCCCGCCGGCGCCAGAGATAAAGACGCCGTAGCTCTGCGGCATCGGCCAGATGGTATTGGTTGTCCAGTTCACGGTAGTTGGATTACCGGGCGTAAAGGTTACGGTTTGAAAATCGTAATAAAGGTTGTAGATTTCGGCTTCTGCACAGGTTTGACTGTTGATGCTGAACATATGGCGATCGGCGCTGACATAGGCGTCAATGGAGCGCCCTGTTTCCATCGTCAGGGTACGTTCTGGCGGGATGGGGAAATCTGTGTTCTGGTAGCCATTACTGTCGCTGCCATAGAAAAATGTCATCAACTGCTGATTCGTATTGTTGTTGACTACATTGTCATAAAAGCCAAGCAAGTTAGGGTAGAATTTAAGGTTGTGATAATTGAAGTATTGCTGACCATCTTGGGCAACGCGGGTTAACCAGCGTGAGCTGTGTGAGTCGACCGGCAACGAGTCAACGGGGATGTTGAAAGGACTGTTGTTGGGCAGCTCCTGGCAGCCGCGGCTTTGATTCTGCGCTATGACAGAGGAAGGTGCATTGTACTCTCCGGAGCCGTCGATCGTACCTTGACCGCTGACTTGCCAAGTCAATCCACTTCCGCAGCTTGCGCTGAAGCTATAGCTGCCGCCAGCCGGCACAGCCACAGGCGAAGACGGAGTAACGATGCAGCCCTGGCCAAATGCCCGGCCGTGTGCGAGAAACAATAAGAGTAGAGCTAATATGAGCCGGAATGCTCGGCTTTGTATGGATAATGGATAGAGGCTGCTGGTGTGATCATTGGCGGATGGATCGTGTGGAGCCGAACAGACAAGTTGCAATCCGAGGAATGGTAACATTCGATGTATGCCTCTATGCATCCATTCGCAGCCAAGCGCGCTTTATTGTTGCGCGTATAAAACATCTCTCGCCTACTTAAACTCCAGTTCGGGCTTGGAGTCGACGAGTAGCCGCGGTTAGACGGGAAATGAAGATATTTCGAGTATTACTGTTTGCAGCTTTATCGTCAGCAGAAATTGGTTCTATCGGAGACCAAAAGTAATTCTCCTTCCGGTTACTATCGTGTATCTTGGCGATTGGATACATCTCGCAAGAATTCGCAATTTGCGTGAAGTGGCGGTAGGAATTGCGGCGAATGTGCCAAGCGCTCGGTACGACAAGCTGGGGCAAGTGCCGTGCGATCAGGGTGGCGATTCTGCTGTGCTACACTAGCGCCGGAAATGACCTCAGTCCAAGGTGGGAGAAATTGGCAGGATTTCTTGTAAAAAGCTTCGATGGTCCTGCAAAACCGTTCTCTGCAGCCATGAAGGTGGTCGATTTTGGCGGATGCGAAATCCGTGATGGCATTGAGCTGGGGAGTTTCAGGGCCGCCTGGACCTATTGGGGGAACTCGAAGCAATGGCACGTGCGTCGCGACCCAAACCGTGCGCTTCTGATTGAGGGTCAGCCCGACCGGCTGCCTTATGCGGAAGAAACTTTAGAGGCCTGGCTCGACGGCCGTACAGGCAGCTTCCGCGGTTTCGAAATAAGGAGTGATGATGTCGGCGGATCCAGAGTTCGGATCTTTACAGATCCGCTGGCTACCCGGCCAGTGTACTACCTGGCGGCTTCATCGAGTATCTGTATCTCGGACAAGCTTGCGACGATCCTGCTGAATAGTGATACGGAGATCAAAGCCGACTGGGGTGGACTGCTGGAAAGCGCCATCCTCGGTTCGCTGTACTCGCACAAAACAAGCGTAATGAATGCTGTTCTGCTGCCCCCGGGCGAGTGCGTGGAATTTCGCGGAGGCCGGATTGCAATGCGCTGGAAGCACGCTTTGCGGCCGGATGCTTCGATCAGCGAAGACGCCGTGAAGCGCGACCCGGCGGCATCACTGCAGGTCGCCCTGGAAAAATCAATTGCGGAGACCTGGACCGATTGCGATGTTCGTTTGCTTCTCAGTGGCGGGTTAGATTCGCGCATTGTTCTGGCCCTGGCCCGGGGCAAGCGGAAAGCGCTAACCCTGGAACTGTATTCAGAAGAGACAGAGATCGCCAAACAGGTCGCGGCGGTGTCGCAAAGCGAGCTGGAGGTCGTTCCCGCTCCCGATTACGAATATCCGATGCGATGGGCTTACCTGGTGACAGGTGCAATGCACGACTCGCATGTCGTGCATCATTTGGGCTTGGTGCAAGACTGGCGCCAGCGTGGGATTCCGGGCATCACACACGGTTACTTCCACAATACAATTTATCGCGGTTGGACGGCGGCGCCTTACGAGCGGCATCCGTTCTGTAGCTCCGTTTTGTACGAACTGATGGGGCGCAGCGCCTATTATCTCGAGAGATATAGCTGCAAACAACCGGCCTTCCAACGGGATTTCTACGGTCTGTTAAGCGACGATGGAAAGGCGGTGTTGCGCGATCAGTTACGCGAGCTTGCTGGTTCTCTAGAGCTTGTCGTTGTTGATGGCTACGACCTCACGTTCGAGCGGCGTTTATTGGAATTTGTTCCCCGACAAACATATTTCTCGGTCATGTTGCCTTGGTATGAGGCGCTGGATGTATGCTCACCGGTATTCCATCCCGCACTCTGGACATGGTATTCACTCAGTAGCCCAAAACAACGCGCGCAGGACTGGGCTATTCGCGAGGTTTATCTCAAGTTGGAACATCCGGCGGCCAAACTCCCGGACGCGAATACCGGGCAGCCGATCACGCACTTACAACCGAATTGGCACGACAAGGTTCGCAACCAATTCTGGTATCCGCGGGTTCGCTCCGCCTATCTGAAATTATTCTGGAAGCCGCCGTTGTTTCAACATGGAGGGATGAAATGGGGCGAGCGATTCCATACCACCTCGGCTTTGGCGCTGTTCGAAGACGCGATCAACGTGTTATGTAACAATCCTCTGTTTGATCGTTCGAGGGTGCGCGGTGCGATGGAAGCATATCGCAAGGGTCAACTCGACCTGGTAGATTCTATTTGTGCCATGACGATGCTTGGTCAGTGGCAGCGCCTCATGGCTCAACCGGCCTCGCTGACGGAGCACATCTGTGGTGTAGAGGCCGGTCCGGCAGGTGCGAAGCAGGATCTCGCTCCAGCGCGGGCGGTTGAAAGCACTGCCTGATTGCTCCATATGCAAGACCCAAGCCTGAATCCCAAGAACGTGTTCGCTGGTCCAGACTCTTTAAAGAGTTTCCTGGATCCCGATCGCAATCCTCCCCTGCCGTTGGTGGAGCTGCCGGAATCGTTGAATCCGTTTGCCGCGCAGAAGGTCCGCATCTTCGCCAAGCTGCTTTATCTGTTGCCGCTGCTGAATCTCAAGTCGCTTCCGGTATTGAGCATGCTGCAGAATGCCGGGAAGGAGCTGGACGGCATCCATACGCTGGTCGAGAACTCGTCGGGCAACACGGCTTTCTCGCTCGCGATCGTGGCTCGCCTCTTTGGCATTCGTTCCGTACGTGCCATCGTCCCCATCGACATTGCTCCGGGAAAGCTGGAGCTGTTACGGCTGGCGGGGGCGGAGGTTCGCTTTGCCCCGCCCGAAGGCGGAGGCGTGGCCTTGGCCAGGCGAATGGGCCAGCGATCCGGGTTCCGTAATCTGGGACAATACGAGAATCCTGCAAACATTGAGGCACACGCGAGGTGGACCGCCAAGCAGGTGTGGGAGCAAACCGACGGCAAACTCACGATTTATGCGACGGGCTTAGGCACGACCGGGACGGCATTGGGCGCGGTTCGTTTTTTTCGTGAGAATGGCAGCAAGGTTCCGGTGTTGGGCGTTTACTGCTTGCCGGGCAGCGCGGTGCCCGGCGTGCGCTCATTGCAGACCTTGAAAGAGATTTCCTTCGACTGGCAATCAGAGGTCCCGCTGCGCGTCGGGGTAACGACGAGCGAGTCGTACAAGAAAAGCCTGGATCTTTGCCGCGCGGGACTATTGGCCGGTCCCAGCTCCGGATTCGCGTTAGCCGGATTATTGCATTATCTCGAGGACGAAAAGCATCTTGACGATCTGCGAAATTCCGAAGGCGAGATTGTTGCCGCCTTCATTTGCTGCGACACGCCGTTTCCGTATCTGGACAAATACTCGACGATCCTCGATCCCACCGATTTTATTGTGCCCGGGGCCCACGAAGAGGACGACTAAGTCCGCGCAACTCATTCTGGTCGCGATCGCACCGTTCTAGTTTTTCGGCAGCAGGTCACGAACGGCTTCCTCGTCGAACATAGCCGCACGTTTGGGATCGCCTAAAGCTCGCCACGCCGATGCTGTTCCGAGTGCGACTTGGTATCGGAAGCTGCGCGGTCCGGTTTGGCTCAACAGATCGGGGCCGGCGCTCTGCATCGCGTCATCCAAAGCCGATAACGCGGCACGAGGCTGTTGCGCCTCGAAGTACAGACGAGCCAACTTGAGCCGCGCTTGCGGCTGCGGAATGACGGAGACATCAATACCCCGCTGTTGGGCGCGGATGCTGTCGCGCAGCCGTCCTTCGTCGTGATACAAATCCGCCAGCGAAAACCAACCGGAATATGCGGCGGGCTCCAAGGCGACGGCTCGGCGAAACTCGCGTTCCGCATCGGAACGCAGATCCATCGCATATAAGGCACTTCCGCTCATGCCGGCTACGAAGTAACTGTCGGGAAAGATTCTGGCGGCGTGATCGAGGGCGGTCAGCGCCTCCGGGTAGCGACCAAGCGAAGCCAGCACGGTTGCCGCGTTGGTCCAGGCGTTAAACAAGCCGTCCCGTGAACGAGGAGCAGGACCGACGGGCAAAGACGCGGTTGCGCAGTCCACTGGAAATCTCTGTATCAGCTGCTGGGTCGCAGGCGTTCGCCGCACGAAGACCACGGAAACTTCATCCAGATAAACAGGCCTCCATTGGGTACTTTGGCAGAAGGTTTTGAGCGTGTTGCCCAGGCTTTCATAACGCAACAGGGTCAAAAGGATGGTATTGATGTGGTAGCGATCGGCTTCATGACGCCAAATCTCGGAGTCGAGCGGAGTTGCAAGGAGTTCCGCTTGATGCTTGAAGATTTCCTCTCCAAACGGTAGGGCGCGACCATCCAGATAATCGCGACGCTCGGGCCCAAGTTTCCAGACGAGATAACCGCCGACATTGTAGGTATTGAAGATTTCGCCGGGCAGGTTTTCGCGCTGAACAAAGTCGGCGGCCCGCTGCGGTACCCACCAGGTCAAGCCGGCGCCAAATCGTGACACACCGTGATCGCGGTAACCCGTGACAGCATCTGCGGTGCGGATCAGGGCGAGTGCGCAGAACGCAGCGGCGAGGCCGGTGGCCAGGGCTTTGCGATTCTGTGTGCTGATCCGCGGTGCAAGATGCTGCAGCGCAGAGGACAAAACAGCGCCGCCAACAACAACCACAACACACGCGCTGAGCGCATCGAGCCGAACGTGCTTGGCTCCGGCGTAGAGCGAGCCCGCTACCAGGAGGGCCGAACCGATCTGACGCTGGAGAATCGCCAGCAGCGCGATGGTCACGCCAAGCGCAAACAACACGTAAAAAGCGCCTCGCGTGTATCGCAGGGCGGATTCCGACAAGAATGCAATCCAGTTCAGCGGGAGGCTGCCCCATTCCGCTATCCACGCGGAATGGACGGCCATCGCCTGGTATTGCCGCAGCAGGGATGAGTAGACCCGCCATCCCCAAGGATTGACCAGAGTGGCGAGGGCAGAGACGGCAAACCAGAGCCATAAGAGCCCCAGCCGTTGCCGAGCCTTGGTGCGCCGTGTGGTGCCGAAGGGAAGCTCCAGTAGCTCTACGGCAAGGAATGCTCCCATCAGTCCAAGTCCGGCGACAAACCCAGGGTGCAGGTTTGCCCACGCAACCATCAGAATCGGTAGCAGCCATAGACGGGCGCGTCCTGTCTGGTGATATTGCCACAGGATGGAAAGATACGCCGCGAAGAGCACCACGCTGAACATGTCAGCGCGTGGGAGCATGCGCTCAGCGATGACGGGTACGGCGAGAATGGCGACGGCACAACTGGTGATCGAGCCGCGGCGAAGTAGTAATGCCACGGTCCCGGCGCAAGCTACGGCGCCTATCCATGAGATCAGCGCATAGCCGCCGATCCGGTATGCGAGATAGAAGAAGACCTCCGAGCCGATGGGGTAAATCCACGGTTGTCCCGGTGCGGTGTAAGAAAATACATCCGTCGAGAAAATTCGATGGTGCTGCCAGATCCAGCGTCCGGAGGCGAGTTGCCAGAACAGATCTGAATCCGACACAGTTCGCAGGTTAGCGAGCCCGGCGTACAGCACGGCAACCGCGGCGAGCACCAGGAACTGCCAATCCCGCATCGTGGCATTCAACCCGGTTCGGCTTCCGGCATCGGCGTCCGGCAAACCCGAGCCGAATGCTATCTGGACACCTCTATCTGCGTTCTCGGCGGCAATTGAGGGTTTGCGTGTCATCCCGGGGCGATGCAAGGAGGTTAAGAAATCATACTCCGAGCCGGCGAGGAGGCGAGCAGATGCGCAGTTTGCAATTCTGCTTTAGCATTACTGGTTACTTTGCGAGGTCACTTGATGCGACGTTTCTCTCTCCTGAGTCTTGTTCTCGTTTTCGCCGCCGTCGGCGGCCAAGCCCAGAACCCCAACAGTGTGTCCGATGCCAAACAGCCGAAGCCGATGGTCAGCTTCGACGTCAATGCAATGGATCAGTCGGTCAGTCCTTGCACGGATTTTTATCAATATGCTTGCGGCAATTGGATCAAGAACAATCCCATACCTGCGGATCAGCCGGAGTGGGGACGATTCAACGAGCTGCACGAGCACAACCAGCTCGTCCTGCGCAACATTCTTGAGAAGTACTCGGCGGACAATCCGCAGCGCACCTCAACCGAGCAGAAAATCGGCGACTACTACTATTCCTGCATGGATGAAGCTGGAATTAATGCTAAGGGAACCGCGACCCTAAAGCCGTTGCTCGATCGCATTGACGGACTCAGCGATAAGGCGCAACTCCCCGCGCTGGTGGGATATCTGCAGAAAAATGGCGTGCACGCGTTGTTCGATTTCGGCTCGGAGCCGGACGCGAAGGATTCGAAGATGGAGATTGCCGGCACAGATCAGGGTGGTTTGGGATTGCCGGACCGCGACTACTATTTGAAGACCGACCAGAAATCGGTGGACCTGCGTAACAAGTATGTTGAGCACATAACGAAGATGTTTACCCTGCTGGGTGAGTCGCCGGCCAAAGCGGCGGCCGACGCGCAAACGGTGCTCAAGATGGAAACAGAGCTGGCAAAGGCATCGATGGATCGCATCGAGCGCCGCGATCCGTACAACGTTTATCACAAGATGACCGTGGCACAGTTGCAGGAATTGAGTCCCGCATTCACATGGAAACAATACTTCGCTACGCTCAACGGTCCCAGCTTCGACTCGCTTGATGTGTCTGTCCCGAGCTTTGTGAAGGGTATGAATCAGCTTGTCCAGACGTCGAGCCTGGACGACATGAAGACGTATCTGCGCTGGCACGCGCTGCACAGCGGCGCTAAGCTGCTGCCTGATCCTTTTGTCGAAGAAGATTTTGCCTTCTACGGCAAGACTTTGACCGGCGCCAAGGAACTACAGCCGCGCTGGAAGCGTTGCGTGCGGTTCACCGACGGCGACCTGGGTGAGGCGCTGGGACAAAGTTATGTGGCCGAGGAGTTTCCGCCTGCGAGCAAAGCCGCGACCCTCAAGATGGTCCATGAGCTGGAAGCGGCGCTGAAAACCGACATCGGCGATGTCTCCTGGATGACCCCTGAGACCAAGAAGCAGGCGCTGGACAAGTTGTCGCGGATCGATAACAAAATCGGCTATCCCGACAAATGGCGCGACTACAGCAAACTCACGATTGTTCGCGGCGATGCGCTAGGCAATGCGCTGCGGGCCAATGAATTCGAGTTTAATCGCGAGTTAAACAAAATTGGCAAGCCTGTGGACCGCCAAGAATGGGGCATGACGCCACCCACGGTTAACGCCTATTACAATCCTCAGGAAAACAATATCAATTTCCCGGCGGGGATTCTGCAACCCCCGTTCTACGATCCCAAAATCGATGATGCAGTAAATTTCGGCGCGATCGGCGCGGTCATTGGGCACGAGCTGACACACGGCTTTGATGACCAGGGAAGCCAATTCGACGCCGATGGGAATTTGCGCAACTGGTGGACGCCGAAGGACCGCGAGGAGTTCAACAAACTGGAAGCCTGCTTCGTGAACGAATACGACGGCTTTGTGGCCGTCGACGATGTGCATGTTCGCGGCAAGCTCACTTTGGGTGAAAACACCGCCGATAACGGTGGGCTCCGCATCGCGCATATGGCCCTGCTGGATGTGTTGGCCAATACCCCAGCTAAGCCGACCGATGGCTTCACGCCCGACCAGCGCTTCTTTGTAGGCTGGGCACAGATCTGGTGCGAAAGCGAGCGGCCGGAGTTTGCGCGGCTAATGGCGCAGGTGAATGAGCACTCGCCCGGCAAGTACCGCGTGAACGGTGTAGTTGGAAACATGCCGGAGTTCCAGAAGGCCTTCGGCTGCAAGGCCGATGCGCCGATGGTCCGCAAGCCGGCGTGCAGGGTCTGGTAGAACCGTCAGCGAAACAAGCGAAGCTCAGATGCTCGATCTTTGAGCGCCTGCGTGCGTTGATTGTTAGGCTTTAGCGCTCCACCAATCTGTCCAGATCGTCGAAGAACCCGGGATACGAGATCGCCACGCATTCCGGGTTCTTGATTATCGTCTCGCCATCCGCTCTAAGCGCAGCGATGGCAAACGCCATCGCAATGCGGTGATCGTGGTAGCTTTCGATCTCTGCCCCATGGAGCTGTTGATCGCCCGGTATGCGCCAGCCGTCCGCTGTCTGTTCGACCTGAGCTCCCATGGCTCGCAAATTGCAAGTAACCGCGCTCAGCCGATCAGACTCTTTTACCCGAAGCTCTCCGGCATTTCGAACCTCTAAGCCTCCGGCTGTAAACGGAGCAATCGCAGCCAGCACGGGCAACTCGTCGATCAGTAGCGCGGTTAAGGCATCCTCGATGCGCACATGCTTTCCGCGTCCGGGAGTGAGCGCAATCGTCCCGACCAGTTCGCCATGGTGCTCTTCAACCGTCAACATGGAAATGCGACTGCCCATTGCGGTCAGCACATCCAGCAAGGCGGAGCGCGTTGGGTTCAGCAGCACCCCGTCAATCACCAGATTGGATTCGGGAAAGATGGCACCGGCGCAGAGGAAGAAGGCGGCGGAAGAAATATCGCCCGGAACGTAGGCTTCAAGGGCATGAAGTTTCTGGCCGCCGAGGATGCTTACCGAGGCTGGCGCTCTTTCAACCTCGGCGCCGAATGCCCGCAGTGCCAGCTCGCCGTGATCGCGCGTTCGCGCCGGTTCCTCGACCGTAGTTTTTCCGTCGGCGAAAAGTCCGGCGAAAAGGACCGATGTTTTGACTTGCGCGCTGGCTACCGGGGGGCGGTGTGTGATGCCATGCAGCCTCGCGCCCTGAATTCTCAGCGGAGCGTGATCGTCTGTGGATTGAATCGCCGCGCCCATACGAGTAAGCGGCTCAATCACGCGCCGCATCGGGCGCCGGGAGAGCGACTCGTCGCCAGTTAACTCGCTGGCGAACCGCTGGGCTGCGAGAATTCCGGAGAGCATGCGCATGGTTGAGCCGGAATTGCCGCAATCCAGTACGCGGCCAGGCGCCTGCAATTGGGCGCTGCGCCCATTGATGACAACGGTTCCTTTCTCACCCCATTCGACCGCGCATCCAAGTTCGCCAAGGCAGGCCAATGTACTCGCACAATCGGCGCCGGGTGCGAAGTTGTCGAAGCGCGAGCGGCCACTGGCGAGCCCAGCCAGCATTGCGTAACGGTGCGAGATCGATTTATCGCCGGGCACGCGCAGGCTGCCGAGAATGTTGCGTGCTGGCTTTATCGCAATGAAACTCTTGTGATCCATCGATGTGCAATTCGAGCTAGCTGGCGATCAGAGTTGCCCGCACCAGCAATATTTTATTTGCGAATTCGCGCGTGCGAACGGCCAACCTGCTTCTACAAAGCTCATCTCACGCAGTAGCACGGCGCAAGAAACTCCGTGCCCGGGTGTACAAGACCCGGAGCTGCATCACCGCAGTGCCCGGGGAGTACACCTCGCGGAATTCAGCGACCAGGTGGATGAGATGGTTTCCCGGGGCTGCGTTACTCTCTGCGTTTTGTTCGTCGCCAGCGTCCTCGCCTCTTCACAAGTCCGAATCTCAAATTCACAGCCTAGCCCGGAAACAGTGCACGCTCTTGCCGGGAAGGTGTTCGGGGCCGATGGGCGACCGATCCCCGGCATTCATATTGAGCTCGACAATGCCGCCACAGCCATACCGGTGGGCTCGACCTACACCGAGCAAGACGGCACATTCGAACTGTACAACATTCCTCAGGGTGACTACGAAGTGGTGGCCGAGTCGGCGGAGTCGGAGGTGAGCGACCAGGTTGTCGTCCAGTCCGAGCGCCCGAGCCTTCGCTTGCGATTTGCCCGCAGTTCATCCGGTACCCCGGTTGGCGATGCGGCGACCTCCGTGGCTCGCATGCTTGTGCCCGCCCGGGCGCAGAGAATGTATGGACAGGCCTATCGATTTTTCATGGAGGGAAAGTACAGGGAAGCAGATAGTAAGCTGGATGCAGCCTTGCAAATCGATCCGGAATACGCCGATGCGCTTACCCTGCGAGCGTTGATGATGTTGAACGGGCCGGACCGGAATTCGGCGCGACAGCTTTTAGAGCAATTGATCCAGATCGATCCCAGCGACAGCACTGCTTACATTGGGCTGGCTGCGGTGTACAACCACCAGGGGCGCTTCGATGATGCCATGCGCATTTCCGAGAAGGGACTGTCCATTGCTCCCGGGCGATGGCAGGCCTATCTCGAGCTGGCCAAGGCGTCAATCGCCAAGGACATGTATCAGAACAGCCTGAAGCTGTTACGGCAGGCCGAACGCCTCGGAGGGAACGGATACGCAGAAGTTCATCTGTTGAAGGCGTATGCGCTGGTGCCGTTGAAGCTGTATAAGGACGCCAGATACGAGCTGCAGGCCGCTTTAGCGCGCCAGCCTGATACGCATCTCGCCGAGCAGGCGAAGCAGATGCTTGCCCGGTTGAATACCCTGGAAGCCGCTGGCGTGGCGGAGAATCGGTAAGACAACCCTTTTACGATTGCGGACCGTTGTCCGGCTTCGGAGCTAGGGGTCGGTCCGCTCCGGGATGCGCGTAATCGATTTACAATCGAGCCGCAGGTGTACTGGTTTGGATAACAAAGCCATCGCTCACGTCTTTTACGAGACCGCCGACTTGATGGAAGTGAACGGCGACGACTCTTTTCGCATCCGCTCGTATCGCCGGGCCGCCGAAGCGCTGGAAGCAAGCCCACAGCCGGTTTCTGAACTGATTGAGGAGCCTAAAAAGTTGCTGGAAATACCCGGCATTGGAAAGGGAATGGCCGCAAATATCCAGGAACTGTGTCGTGAGGGCAGGTTGTCACTGCACCAGGAGCTCCTTCAGAAATATCGACCCAGCATGCTGGAACTGCTGAAGATCCAGGGTCTCGGGCCCAAAACAATCGCGCTGCTGTGGAGTGCATTTCAGGTGAGCGATATCGCGGGGGTGGAGCAACTGGCGCGGGAAGGGAAGCTGCGCGAGCTGCCGCGGCTCAGCGAGAAAAGCGAGCAGAAGATCCTGAAGGCCATCGAGGATTATCGTCGCATCTCCGGACGGTTTCTTCTCGACGAGGCCGACCGAATTGCGGAGAAGCTGACCGAGCACCTGAGGCACATTGCGGGCATCGAGAAGATTACACCTGCCGGGTCCCTGCGCCGCGGCCGCGAGACAGTTGGTGATCTCGATATGTTGATCAGCGGGCCCTGTTGCTCTGATGAGCAGCAGCGCGGGATATTAATCGACGAAATTCTGCGTTTTCCGGGAATTCTCGATGTGCTCGCCAAAGGGGATAACAAGGTCAGTTTCAAGTTACGTAGTGGAATGCAAGTCGATGTTCGCCTCTTGCCTCCGGAATCCTACGGCGCTGCCCTGCAGTATTTCACCGGCTCGAAAAACCACAATGTCACGCTGCGACAGCGGGCGTTAAAGCTGGGACTTACGCTGAACGAGTACGGACTTTTTCGTCTGGAAGACAATCGGCGGGTAGCCGGTGCTACGGAGGAGGAGATCTATGGCAAGCTGAAGCTGGATTGCATTCCCCCCGAAATGCGCGAGAACTGCGGCGAGATTGAGCTTGCCGCTGAGCACAAGCTGCCCTGCCTGGTGACGGTCGGTGACCTTCGCGGCGAAGTGCACATGCACACGACGGAAACCGATGGCCGCTGCAGCATCGATGAGATGGCCCAGGCAGCGAAGGAACGCAGGTATCAGTACATCGCTATCACCGACCACTCCAAGAACCTGGCGTTCGCCAACGGCCTCGACGACAAGCGCGCGGTCGAACATATCGCGCGCATTCGGAAGGCGGACCAGCAAAGAGAAGGCATCACCGTCATGGCGGGAGTCGAAGTCGACATCCTGACTGACGGCGAACTGGATCTTTCCGATTCTGTCCTGGAGCAGATGGACGTGGTAGTTGCCAGCGTGCACTCAGCCTTCAGTCAGGACCCGCAACAGATGACAGACCGATTGTTGCGCGCGATCGACAACAAGAACGTCTCGATCCTCGGCCATCCGACGGGAAGGTTACTGTTACGACGCGACGCCTATGCCTTCGATCTGGATGCGGTGCTGAAGGCTGCACGAAAAAACCGGGTTGCGATGGAATTGAACGCTTATCCCGACCGGCTCGATCTGAATGATGTCCATCTGCGTATGGCGCGCGAGCAGGGCGTCAGGATCGTCATCAACACCGATGCACATCACACATCGCACTTCGAGAAAATTAAGTATGGAATTCTCCAAGCCCGCCGCGCGTGGCTCACACCCGATCACGTGCTGAACACCCTGCCCGAGAAAGAATTCCGCAAGGCGATGAAACATGACTGGCCACAGCTTGTCCCGTCAGCGTGATTGCGGAATGCTGCGACCTTTTTTGCGCGTCGAAACAATCTCCTTGAGAGTAGCGGCTGTTTGTAGCATAATTTTCAAACTTCCTTAGCCAATCAGTAACCAATCCCCTGGCCGACAGAGGAGCATTGCGTCTCTATGCGAGAGTCGTGTGCCGTTTTCGTTTGCTGTTTTCTCTTTGCTTGCGCTTCGTTGATGAGCGCTCAGGTAGCCGTAACCACTTACCAGAACGACACCTACCGTTCCGGCGCAAACACGCAGGAAGCCACTCTTACCCCCGCTAATGTGAATGTCAGCCAGTTCGGACGGCTGAACGTTTTACCCGTGCAGGGTTATGTTTATGCGCAGCCGCTCTATGTCCCCAATCTGACCATCGGTGGCCAGTCGCATAACGTTGTCTTTGTTGCGACCGAACACGATCAGGTATACGCCTTCGATG
>Ga0335073_10001148_pt1 | contig 35236 bp, 26 predicted proteins | sample Lox_Sample_22_FD_207093 | JGI IMG/M metagenome (GOLD analysis project Ga0335073, IMG submission 207093) | Soil microbial communities from Loxahatchee National Wildlife Refuge, Florida, United States - Lox_Sample_2.2 | ecosystem: Environmental > Terrestrial > Soil > Wetlands | place: USA... | reverse complement strand
AAGCATCCTTACACCAAGGAACTCGTCTTCAGCATGCATTCGGTGGAGTCCATTTTATTGGAGCGGTCCGCCTGAAGCGCCCCCATGAGATACCTTGCGCGACGATCGGTCCACGCCTTGCTCCTTCTGTTTGGGGTCTCGTTTTTTTCGTTTGCCCTTCTTCAATTGTCGCCTGGGGACTTCTTCACGCCCATGGACCTGAATACTCAAACTTCTTCCGATGCGGTCGACGCTCTGCGATCCGAGCACGGGCTTAATAAGCCTCTTCTCGTCCAATATGGACACTGGCTCCAATCCGCTATGAAGGGGGATCTTGGGACCTCTTTCGCCTACAACAGCCCGGTTGCGCCACTTCTCGCCGTTCGCGCGCGAAATACGGCTCTCTTGACGATGATATCCTTAATCCTCGCTTGGATTATCGCCATCCCGTTTGGAGTTTGGAGCGCAGCGCATCATGGAGGCTGGACCGACCGTGCCGGGGGAGTCGTCACATCGGCGCTGGCGACGATTCCTGACTTGATGTTGTTTCTCGCGCTCCTTCTTCTTGCTGTGCGGTCGGGATGGTTTCCAACCGGCGGAATGACCTCTGAGCGGTTCGCTGATTTTAGCTTCGCGGCCAAAGTGAAGGACCTTGCAGTACATCTCTTCCTGCCGTGTCTCGGACTTGCTCTTGCCTCCCTTGCTCCGCTGATCCGACACGTCCGTGCGGCCATGATCGAAGTGCTAGATTCTCCGTTCATCCGCGCGGCGCGCGCGCAAGGAATTCCCGAGCATCGTGTGCTTCTTCGCTATGCCTTCCCTGTCGCCGCCAATCCTCTGATCACGCTTTTTGGATTTTCTGTTGCGGCCATGCTGAGCGCTTCCCTGCTCGTCGAAGTGATACTCGGCTGGCCGGGTATCGGCCCACTACTGCTGGAGGCGATTCTCGCGAAAGACGTCTTCTTGGTTATCGGAGCGGTGATGCTTTCCGCGATTTTTCTTGTGATTGGAAATCTTGTTTCGGATGCGCTGCTCGTCGCGATCGATCCGAGGATTCGATTGGAGTGAGATGCGAGCCCCGAGGACAAAACTCGTGTGGGCGCTTGGCATTCTAGCGGTGTTCTATTGCGTCCTTCTATTCGCCGGCTTTTTTGCTCCCTATGATTTCGCGGCCCAGAACCGCGACATGCCATATGCGCCTCCAACCACACTTCATTTTGTGGATTCGCAAGGACGGTTTCATTTTCGCCCCTTCGTTTACGATCCACAGAAATCGCCCCTGCTCACTCCACTGAATGAAGGCGATTCAAATCAGGCCTATCCCGTGCGATTCTTCGTTCGAGCGGCGCCTTACAAAATCGCGGGCGTATTCACTTCGCATGTGCATCTCTTCGGCGTGGATGAGCCCGGACGAATCTTCTTGATGGGCTCGGACGCTTACGGCCGCGACCAGTTCTCACGCTTTCTTTACGGTGGCCAGATTTCCATGCTCGCCGGCCTGCTTGCCGCCGTTTTCTCGGTATCCGTCGGGGTGCTCGCGGGCGGGATCGCAGGATATTATGGCACCTGGATAGACGAAATTCTCATGCGCGGAGGAGAGCTGTTTCTCGCGCTGCCGTGGCTGTATCTCTTGTTTGCAGTTCGGGCGGCGTTACCTCTGCACATTTCGCAATGGGAGGTATTCCTTCTGTTGATTTCAGTGATGGGGCTGATCGGTTGGGCTCGTCCCGCCCGGCTGATTCGCGGCGTCGTGTTGAGCGCAAAAAACCGCAATTTTGTAGTAGCGGCGAGAGGATTCGGAGCTTCGGACGCCTATCTTTTGCGGCGTCACGTGTTGCCACAGACGTACGGCGTGCTTCTAACGCAGATGACACTACTGGTTCCGCAGTTCGTACTCGCCGAAGTGACTCTGACTTTTCTGGGGCTGGGCGTGGGCGAACCAATGCCAAGCTGGGGGGCGCTGCTAAGTTCGCTCCAGCAATACTCCGTCCTCTCCTCCTATTGGTGGATGTTTTTGCCGGCAATCTTGCTGATTCCGCTATTCGTCGTCTTTTATGCGGCCGCCGATGCTCTCCAGGAACTCAACAGATCCGTCCTGCTGTAAAAGCCTCGAAATCTTTGCTAAGACTTAAATTATGGGGAAAAGCGAGCCATGGAGGGCGCGCATTGTCGTGGCTCTTGCCATCGCTTGTGCTGCCTTGCCCGTTCACTCTGCACCTTCTCAAGCGACCGAAGAGCGAATGGTAGTGGAGGGGGCTCCGGGCCATCCCGGCGGCAGGTTGATTGTCGCTCTGCGCTCTGAACCGAAAACATTGAATCCCGCTCTTGCCGTCGATGAATCATCCCGAGATGTCATTCGCTGTCTCACAGCCGATCTGATTCATATCAATCGGGGGTCATTGAAGACGGAGCCGGCCTTGGCCAAGTCATGGACCGTCTCCCGTGACGGAAGGGAGTATACGCTCCAGCTCAGGCGCGGCCTGCGTTTCTCGGACGGAGAGCCCTTCAACGCGGACGATGTGATCTTCACCTTCCAGGCTTACGAGGATGAAAAGATCAATTCTTCGCAGCGGGATCTGCTGATCGTTGGTGGAAAACCGATTGTCGTCGAGAAACTCGACAACTACACAGTCCGGTTCGATTTGGCGCAGCCATATGCCGCCGCCGAGCGGCTGTTCGATGGCATCGTCATTTTGCCGCGACATCTTCTGGAACCGACGTATCGTAGCGGCAACTTTGACCAAGCGTGGAGTCTCTCGATGACGCCGAGCCAATTCGCGGGCCTCGGCCCATTCCGGCTCAAGGAGTATATCCCTGGCCAGCGCGTGATTCTGGAACGAAATCCGTACTATTGGAAAGTGGATCGCTCCGGAAACCAACTGCCGTATCTGAACGAAGTTGTGTTTGATTTCGTACCCAACGAGGACGCGCAGGTGATTCGTTTTCAGTCCGGGGAAACGGATGTTCTCAGCCGCTTTAGTGCGGAGAACTTTGCCGTACTGCAAAAGCAGGAATCGTCGAAACATTATCACGTATTCGATTTAGGGCCGGGACTCGAATACAACTTTCTTTTTTTCAATCTGAACGATCTCGCCACCAAAGGAGTCCCTGATATTGCACGAAAACAGGCATGGTTTCAGGATCTCCGCTTCCGGCAGGCTGTTTCGGCTGCGATCGATCGCGAGGGGATCGCGCGACTTGTTTACGACGGACGCGCAACGCCGATCTGGGATCAGGTGACGCCGGGAAACAAACTGTGGGTAGACGACAATATTGCACACCCTGCCAGATCCTTGGAACGCGCTCGCCAGCTACTGCAGTCCGCGGGCTTCACCTGGAAGAGCGGCGCTCTAATGGATCCCCACGGCACCCCTGTGGCGTTCTCCATCCTGACCAGCTCTTCGAACGCTCAGCGCATGAAGATAGCCACAATCATTCAAAATGATTTGAGCCAGCTCGGGATGACGGTGCAGGTCGTTCCGATAGAATTTCACGCAATGGTAGACCGGCTGCTGAACACCTACAACTACGAAACGGCAATCATGGGTTTGGTCAGTGGCGATGCCGACCCGACGTCGGAGATGAACGTGTGGCTCTCGAGCGGCGAAACCCATCTCTGGCATCCAAATCAGGTAAAACCTTCGACGCCGTGGGAATCCGAAATCGATCGCTTGATGGAACAGCAACTCGTGACATTGGATTACACGAAACGGAAGCGGCTCTATGACCGCGTACAGGAAATCGTGGCGGAAGAGTTGCCGGTCATCTGTCTGGTAAGCCCCCACGTCCTTGTGGGTGCAGCCGATCGCGTGGGAAACTTCCGGCCAGCCATACTTGCCCCTTATGCGCTGTGGAATATCGAGCAGCTCTATGTGCAATAAGGTTTGAGCGGCCGCGGAGTTGGGATCCGCGAGGCGGGCTCTTCGTGACCTCAAAGAAAAAGAATAAGCCCCCCCTTTCTGGCCGGACGCTTGCCGAACTGGCGAAGCTCTCGTCGGCGTCCGAGCGCAAATTGTATCTTGCAGCGCACCATAGGCTCCTTAAGGATGAAGCCGTCCGACAAATCAATGACGTGGTTCGAGCGACGCTTCGAAAAAACCCGCGCAAAGCTCTTTGCCTGGCGGAAGTCAGCGTCGCGATTGCCCGTCGCTTGCGCAACCCCACAAGTCTCGGCCGCAGCCTCCGGGCCAAGGGGAACGCGCTCTACATGCTCGGAGACAATCCAGCGGCACTAAGGTCGCACGGGCGCGCTCTGCGCCTGTTTCGGAAGATCCGGGATTCCGAAGAAGAGGCTCGAACCCTCATTCCGTCCATTCAATCCCTGATTCTGCTTGGGAAATACGACCAAGCTTTTGCCGCCGCCGAAGACGCCAAGCGGATTTTCCGCGAGCTTGGAGATGAGCAGCGGTGGGCTCACGTCGAGATCAACGTCGGGAACATCTATCATCGCCAGGACCGCTTCGAACAAGGGCTCGCTTGTTATGAGCGGGCTTACCAGATGCTCCTTCCCTTTCGCGATTCGGAAGGTCTGGCCGTCGCGCTCCACAACGCGGCGGTCTGCCTGATTACGCTGAACGATTTCCCGAGGGCACTTGCAACCTACCAACGCGCGAGAAACATGTGCGTCAGCCACGGGATGACGCTGCTCGTCACCCAATGCGACTACAACATCGCATACCTCTACTATCTTCGCGGCGAATACAGCCGCGCGATCGAAATGTTGCGCGCTACGCGCGAGGAGTGCGCGAAAAACGGAGACGCGCACGTCATGGCTCTCTGCTATCTCGATTTGGCGGAAATTTATCTGGAATTGAACCTGAGCACGGAGGCAAAGGAGTCGGCCCATCAAGGCTATCTGCGTTTCCAGAAATTGGGAATGGGATACGAGGAAGCGAAGTGCCTGGCATATGAAGCCATGGCACTGAGCCAATTGGGCAAGACGCTGGGTTCACTCGAATCGTTCGCCAAATCGCGCGCGAAATTCCTCAGTGAGAAGAACCATGTATGGCCCTGGCTGCTCGATTTATATCAGGCAGTCGTCCTCTACAACGAAGGACGTCTCTTCGAATCACGCCGGCTGTGTTCCAGCGCGGCCAAGTTCTTTGATAGTTCAGCCATGCAGGGTAAGGCGATTCTCTGCCATCTCCTGTTGGGGCGGCTCTCTCTTCGAACCGGCGAGCTTTCAGCCGCTCAAAAGGAATGCTCGAGGGCACTGGATCGCCTCGCGAAAATGGAATCTCCTGTGCTCCGTTATCAAGCGCATTCTCTCGTGGCCCAAATCGAAAGTGCACTCGGCAATCTCTCCGGCGCATACGACTCCTGCCAAAAGGCGCGGGAAGCGTTGGAGACTCTTCGAAGCAGTCTTCGCGGCGAAGAATTGAAGATTGCATTCATGAAGAATCGCCTCGAGATTTACGAAAATCTCGTCGAACTTTGCCTCCTTCGAGGCCAGGGACCGGCCGGTGCGGAAGAGTCGTTCGGCTATATCGAGTTGGCGAAATCTCGGAGTCTCGCTGAACTCCTAACGCGCGCAGGTCCGGCAGCCCAGCCCGTGGAGCGAGGACAAAGCGAACTCGTGCGCCGCATCCGCGAAATGCGCGAGGAGCTGAACTGGTATTACCGCCGCATCGAAATTGAACAATTGCGCGCTGAGGAGCCGTCTCACGAACGCATTGAGAACCTCCAGAAACAGGCCCTAACGCATGAGAACGAGCTTCTCCGTGTCTTGCGCGACTTGCCTCAGTCTGAGGAAATCGCGGGAAATGCCCCGGCGCAGAGATCGTTGGAGGAGATTCGCGCTTGCCTCCCTCCGCAAACGGCCATCGTGGAATACTTCAGTTACAAAGATCAATTCATTGCCGCGCTTCTGTCTCGTGAGGATTTGCAAATCATACCCCTCACACCAGTTTCGCGTGTCATCAACCTGCTTCGAATGCTTCATTTTCAGATTTCGAAGTTTCAATTGGGCGCGGAGTACACGCGTACTTTCAAAAAATCAATGCTGGATGTCGTGAAGGCCCATTTGCGCGAACTTTACGAGGAAATTGTCGCGCCTATCCGGAGTCAACTTCAGGCGCAGCATCTCGTCATCGTTCCCCATGGCGTCCTTCACTATCTGCCCTTTCATGCGTTGCTGGACGGCGAGACGTACTTGATCGATTCTTTCACAATTTCTTACGCGCCAAGCGCCAGCATTTTTGCCCACTGCCAGATAAAGGCCGCCCGCGCTTCAGGGACATCGCTAGTGTTGGGAGTTCCCGATGCTCAGGCTCCGCAGATTCTTGACGAAGTGCGTTCCGTGGCATCGATCCTGCCCGAATCGGAATTGTTTCTCGGCGAAGCCGCCAACGAGCAGGTTCTCCGTGAGAAAGGCTTGCACAGCCGCCTTATCCACATCGCCACGCATGGCAGATTTCGCCAAGACAATCCTATGTTTTCCGGCATACGTCTGGGCGATGCCTACCTGAATCTCTACGACCTCTATCAACTCAAAATGGACGCCGAACTGGTCACGCTCAGCGGATGTGCCACAGGGTTGAATGTCGTCACGCCGGGAGACGAACTCCTGGGCCTAATTCGCGGTCTGCTTTACGCGGGAGCGCATTCACTTCTTCTGAGCCTCTGGGATGTTCACGATGAGAGCGCGTCGGATTTCATGACGTCCTTCTACCGCCGATTTCAGAAGGGGCACGGCAAAGTTGCAGCTCTCCAAGGTGCCATGATCGAACTCCGTGAGCGTTATCCACATCCGTATCATTGGGCGCCTTTTGCTCTGATTGGCAAGATTTCCCCGGTCTGAAGCCGGTCTAAGCCTCTTCGCCTCCCTATATTTTTTCTGCGTGCCTGCACTCCTATGAGTTGGGGATGGAGGTGTTCGAGGGGATCGGTGCTCCTGACAGGGAGGGGCCGTGACGTGAGATCTGGGGGAGAAGGTGATTCGCCATTTCTCCGTGGAACAGTGGATCGATTTCGTCAGGAATGTCGTTCCCAAGGGTGATAAGGCATTGATGAAAAGCCACTTGGCGGCCGGATGCGAGAAGTGTCTCCGAGCATTCAGCTTCTGGAAGGGGCTGCGTCATTTTGCTGATCGTGAAACCGCTTACAGTCCTTCCAAGGACACAATTCGCATCCTGCGTGCCATCGCGCGTGGCGACCAGTTCAGCACGGATAACACTTTCCGGAAACAGACAACATTCACCCACTTCTCTTCGCCAAACACGTTAGTAGCAGGCACTAGGTCACCTGTAACCTCTTCACGCAAAATATGTTATGAATATGGAAGTTACCGCATTGATCTCCAGATCGATCGCGATCCCGATTACCAGGGCATCGTTCTCACTGGCCAGGTCCTTGATGCCGGCCGCCCAGACGAGTACATCTCGCCGGTCCCGGTTAAGTTGCTGACGGGAAAGAGAATCCTAGCGGAGTCTGTGACCAACAGACATGGCGAGTTCCAGATCGAATTTTGCCCAAAGTGGAAGCTTCATTCGACGGTTACTCTACCTCGTGAAGAGGACATTCTCATGCGGAGGGTTGGTTCAAAGTCTATTAGGTCCGAGGGGTTAAGATATGTCACAGATTCAAAACAGTTCAAGGACCGCCCTGTAAAGCTTGGAAAAGTACTAGTAAGGCCGGGTGCATATGTGGGTACCCAATTTAGCCAACCCGTACTATTGCTTGAGACCTTGGCGAGTTCCAAAGTAAAGCATCACGCTTCCAAGCTGAAAGTTCCTCCTGCCCGAACGCAAAAGGAGTCATCATAATTATGAAGCGTCGAATCATTCCCGTCCTGCTTGTCTTCATCGCCTGTTGGGCACAACCTGCCCGTGCGCAAGGCCTCCTCGGAGGTTTGTTAACGACGATCACGCAGGTTCTGCCCAACCTAATTCAGACCAACCAACCCGGCGTGATTGTGCGGACGAACCTTGGGCTCGCCGGGCTTCAGGGCATCTGCCTATCGAATGGATGCAGTGTCGTCGGTAACCTTGATGGCTCTGTTGGACAAGTGTTCCTGGTAAGGCCCGCTCAGGGACTTCTTCCAAACCTGCTGGCGCAGGTTTTGCAAATCATTCCAGGGATCCTCGACGCGGAGCCTGACCAGACCCTGACGATTCCGACGAACGAAAATGGCCAAGCGACTGCGACAAATCCTCCGCCAGGATTGTGGGACACCACACCGGTCACCTATTACGGCGCCACAGTCACGGACGGCTACGTCAATCAGCCCGCGGCCCAGATCATTCGCGTGTCGCAATCCCACAGCGTATTCAATGTCAGCGGCGCGGGAATTGTTGCGGATATAGACACGGGAGTGGACCCGAACCATCCGGCCCTGCAGTCTGTTTTGCTATCGGGGTACGACTTTACGCGCAACCAGCCCGGCGGTTCGGAAATGTCGGATATTTCGGTCTCGGCTCCTCCGCCTTGCCAGACCTGCGCCGCCGCGTATGTGAACCAATATACGGCAGCTATGCTGGACCAATATACCGCGGCCATGCTGGACAGCACGCAGTACGCGGCGTTTGGGCACGGCACGATGGTGATGGGCGTCATTCACTTAGTCGCGCCGACCGCGAAGCTTCTGCCGCTGAAGGCATTCAGCGCGAACGGGAGCGGTTCGCTTTCCAACATTATTGCAGCCATCTACTATGCCGTACAGAATCACTCGAATGTTATCAATATGAGTTTCGATATGACTGCAAACTCAACGGAGCTGACCGACGCCATCAACTATGCCAACAGCCACAATGTGATCTGCGTGGCATCCTCGGGCAATGATGGAAAGGAAGAAATGGTATATCCGGCCGGGTTGCAGAACGTAATGGGTGTGGCCTCAACGAACAATCAGGACCAGCGCTCCACCTTTTCGAATTACGGAAACCAGATTGTATGGGCCGCGGCGCCGGGCGAAGGCGTGATTACCACCTATCCCTTCGGCACTTATGCGGCTGGCTGGGGCACGTCGTTCAGCTCGCCCATGGTTGCCGGAACAGCCTCGCTGATCGTCAACATGCAACCCTCGTCCGGGGAAAACCAGGCGGCTTGGGCGATAGCCCACGCGAAGTGGGTCGGCCTGAATATGGGCAATGGCCGTCTGGACGTTTACGGATCTCTATCGGCCCTAAATCCGTTGCAGGGGCTGCTCCAGTAACGCTCTATGCAAGCATCCATAGCAACGCACCCCGCACAGTGCGCGGATGATGTGATGCAGGTCACTCTCGGTGAATCTGCCGAACAGAGGCCGCTCTCCAGGAATTTTGCCGCAAAGATTGCTGCAACCCCCTCCACTCCGGATATTCACCTGAAACGCATGGAGGAACACGTAGCCGCCTTACGCAGCTCTCTCATTTGCGCGATCAATCAGCTTTTGGATCTGAAGGACTTGAATACGGGAGTCCACAGCACGCGCCTCGCGGAGTGGGCACTTCATGTTGCCGGCGAACTTGGACTGGATGAATGTCACATGGGCGATATCGAAGTAGCCGCGCTCTTGCACGACATCGGGAAAATCGGTATTGCAGACGCCATCCTGAATAAACCCGGAAAGCTGACGGTCGAAGAGTACGAACTAATGAAGAAGCATCCCGAATATGGCTGGGCCGTGTTGCGCCAAGTGCCCGGAATGGAGTACGCCAGCCTAATGATTCTTCACCACCACGAGAGCTTCGACGGCAGCGGCTATCCCGGCGGTCTAAAGGGCGAAGAAATTCCCCTCGGATCGCGCATCGTTTCTGTCATTGATGCCTTCGACGCCATGGTCTCTTCAAGGCCTTACCGGCAGGGCCTGCCTTTCGAGGAAGCTCAACGTCGGCTGATGCTCGCCAGTGGTACCCAGTTTGACGCCTGCGTCGTTGATAGCTTTCTCTCGCTCGCCAGAGGCGAAGTGTCGTCCGTGTTCGCCGCCGCCGGGACCACGATCTCAACCGCACTCTAGGCACTCGCGATTTGCCCAAAGTCAGCCCTCTCGAGCCAGTGTAGCTACCTACCGACCACCTGAGGAGCTCGAGCAGCAGAAGGCGGGTAAGGGCTCAACACATTCTCGAAGGGCAACTGTGCTCTCGCGTTTGCGCCCATGGCTTAACGACGATGTCCTGACCGCGTGCGACGGCGGTGAGCACTACAGGCGCTTCTCGGCCGCATTCTTTTCCTAAAACTGAATGTCTGGTTTCGAAGTTCAAGGTTCTGTCCTGCCCAACCTTCGTCACCAGACGTAATGCAGGAGAAGAACTCCGGCCAAGACATAAGCCAGCGGCTTCACCTGGCGCGAACGCCCCAAAGTCGCGAGCAACACAATATTCGTGATAAATCCGAGTGCCAGTCCGTCGCTGGCGGAGCCCAAGAGCGTCAGCATGGTTGTCACCAGTGCAGTTGCGCCCACGATGCCATCGCGCAAATCCAGGTCGGCAAAGCCCTCCATCATAAAGATGCCGATCATCACCAGAGCAGGCGTAGTTGCCACTGCGGGAACAATGGCGATTAAAGGCGTGAAGAAAAGCGCGGCCAGCGAGCACAGCGCAACGACGATACTGGTCAAACCTGTGCGGGAGCCCTGTTCGACGCCAGCCGCCGATTCCAGATAAATGATGGTCGTCGTTGTGCCAAGGAGCGCGCCACCCGAACACGCGGCAGCGTCGGCGGAGAGAGCTTCACGCAATCTGGGCAAGTTGCCATTTTCGTCGTTCAGGCGAGCACGGGTCGCGACCGCCAGAAGCACGGCCATCGCCGCGAAAAGGTCGCCAAAGAGTATGGCGAAGATGATGGGGATGCTTTCAATGGGATGCCGAAGGGGATAAACCAAGTCGAGCTTCAAGAAAATCGGAGCGATCGAATGCGGCAGGCCGAGAATCTGGTGCGGCCACGCGGTAATTCTCGCTCCCGGCGTAGCCGCCGGCAAAAACATCCCGGCAACCGTAACCGCGAGAATCGAGAGAATCAGAGCGCCGCGGACGCGGCGATTCACCAGAATAATCGTAAGCAGAATACCGAAGAAGCCCAGCAAGACCTGCGCGGAAGAAAAATCTCCAAGCGCAACAATCGACTGCGGATTGGAGATAATGATGCCTGCGTTCTTCAATCCGATAAATGCGATGAACATGCCGATCCCGGCGCCGACTGTCTTCTTGAAACTGTCCGGAAAGGAGTCAATCATCCTGCTGCGAAGTCCGGTTATGGAAATCAGCAGAAAAAACACTCCGGAATAGAACACCATTCCCAGCGCCGCCTGCCAAGGGATGTGCATGCCTTGACAAACCTGGACGGCAATGTACGCATTGATGCCCATGCCCGGCGCCATGGCCAACGGATAGTTCGTCCGCAGCCCCATGATCACGGAAAAAATCGCGGCGGCGAGCGCGGTCACCGTGATCAAGGCTCCGCGGTCCATGCCTGCTTCGGAAAGAATTAGGGGGTGTACGACCAGAACATACGACAAGGTGCTGAACGTCGTGATTCCTCCCAGCACCTCGGTCCAGAAAGTGGAGCCGCGTTCCCTATAATGGAAGAAGCTATCGAGCGCAGCAGACAACCGGCGAGACAAACCCACAGTGGCAGGAATTTCGTTCCCAACTTGTAGGCTCATCGGTCCGAAGTTACCCCGGGGTCTTGTTTGACAAAGAATCTGGCTAACTTCGGCAACGCTCCTCCAAAACTTGGTTTTTGAGCTACCAGATCACAGGATGGGTTTCCCCCGTGCGAACATTGACGAATCCTCCAGGCAACGCGTCGCTCGGCGGCATGAAAGCCCATTGCCAGGGAGGGCATGTGAGAAATGCATAACAGAGCGCTTCCGTAACATGGTCCACGCCCAGGAAATCCTGAATGCGAGGCACGGATTTTTCCATCCACTCGAGCTTGTCCATTTCCGCGCGCATGGCGAGCAGATCGTGTGCCAGCTCTTCGGCGGGTCGCGCGGTCATCAATCCGCCAATCTCCAGACGAACCTTTGCGGCCACTTTTCCCTGGTTGACCAGAACGAAGCCGCCATCCATCTCCGCCATGGTGTTCACAGCAAGCGCCATGGCTTCATCTCCGCTGCCGACGACCCAGGCGTTGTGATTGTCGTGGACGATCGAGCAACACATGGCAGAGTCGGGCGTTTTCATCCCGACGTCTTTCCAGAACATACGCGAAACGCGGGTGCGGCCGGAATACCGATCGAGTAGGGCGACCTTGGTGATGGCCCGCGTCTCGTCACGCTGCACCAGCCCATCCTTCACGGACAGCTCCACCGTGAAGAAATCCTTCTCGTGATGAAAGGGAGGAACGATCGCCGCCTGAACCGTGGTACGCCCCGCTGGCGCCGGGACGGAAAAATCCGCCGCTTCAATCCGGCGTCCAAGGTTGACAGTTTTTGTGGCCCATTCCGGCCAGTCGATCTTCGGGACCGGGACGAGCATCTTGTAATTCTCGGAAACCTTGATGCCGTCGGAGTAGACGGCCTTGATCTGAACGGTTGAGGGATCAGACAGAAGCACGACGTCGGCGTAGCGCCCGGGCGTAAGTGATCCCACCAGGTGGTCGATTCGAAAGTGGCGGGAGGTGCTATATCCGCCCAGCGAATAGGCGACTTCGACGGGCACGCCGTTGTCAATCGCGCAGCGAATATTGTGATTCATGGCCCCGCGACGGAGCGTTGTTTCGGCGTTGCGGTCGTCGGTAGTCACCGCCACGTTCGACCAATCGCGCAGGCCCTTTTCCTTCAGAAATTTCAGAATGTGCCCGGCATGAGGCGGGATCTCCAGGAAAATTCCGCGTTCGAGCTTGTCCCAGGCTTCTTGTCCTTCCCGGACTTCGTGGTCGGAACTGATCCCGGCCGCCGCGAAAGCGGAGATTTCAGCCGGAGACAACAGACCGTTTCCGTGGCCCTCCACCACGCCACGGGCGTCCAATGTCGCTTCAATGTTCTCCCATAGCCGGTGATACCCGGGATTCTTGGGATTTACAACCGCGGACCAATCCATCACTTCGTCGAGGCCGGTCACCCAGAGGTTTCGGTCGATGAAGCTGCGAATCTCCGAGTAGCCGTAATAGCCGCCCGATTCTTCCCAACCCGTCGGCGGCGTGGCCGATCCGAGCGAAGGAAAAATCTTGAACGGGCTCCCGTGTTCGCGCGCGCGCAACCAGAACTCAACATTGCGTTCGCCATTTACGTTCGAAAATTCGTGCGACGCTTCTACGTTCCACGTCGTGCCAAACCGCAGCACCAGATCGGCTTCGTACTCCGGGCTCAACATCGTGCTTTCGATGTGTTTGTGCGGCTCGCCGAATCCCGGCACGGCCCACAGGCCCTGCATGGATACAATCTCTTTCGCGGAGCCCTTCCACTCCGCATGCGGGCCGACCCAGGCTATCCGCTGTCCCTTGATGACTATGTCCCAATTCTCTTTCCAACTCAGCGTCTGTACGTTGAGGAGAGTCGCCTTTTCCAGTATCAGGTCCGCCGCTTCTACCCCCAGTGCCACTGCGACAAGCTCTTGCCGGACGAGAGCTTCGCTGCCGAACGAATGCTTCTGTTGCGTGGTCGCCACGTTGGATATGCCCCCGATGCAGGATCTCTGGGGGCTCGCTCCAGATGCCCGTGAGACATAGAGGCATCAGTTGAAGTTTTTAGTTGCGTCAAGGAGCGCGCCCTCGCTGTGAAGTGCGCTCAAAATCTCACATACGTCCCGGAACCCTGCAAGTGTAAACTTTTGATAGAAGCTATTTGCGTTTGGGCGCGCGACCACCGATTTTCTTGAGAGATGAGCGAACATCCATTTCCTGGAAGCATCGACCACGCCACACGCGCTAGAGCCGTAAGGGCGGCTCAAGGCGAAATCCACTTTGATCTCCTTCTTGTCGGCGGAACACTCGTCGACGTGATGACCGGCGAACTACGCAAAGTGGATGTCGGCGTCACCGGCGCGATGATCGCCAGCGTGCACTCTCCCGGGGCGCGCTCGGACGCTGCGGTCACCTATGACGCGACCGGCAAATGGATCTGTCCTGGATTCATCGACACGCACGTTCACTTCGAGACCTCGCACATGCTCCCCGCGCATTATGCGGGGCAGGTAGTTGCTCAGGGAACCACCACGATTTTCTATGATCCGCACGAACTCGCGAATGTGTTTGGGCTGGAAGGCGTTCGCTATGCCATCGAGGCGAGCCGCGGTTTGCCTCTCCGCTTCATTTGTGCCGCGCCTTCTTGCGTGCCGTCTGCCGAAGGTTTGGAGTCGTCTGGTGCCGCCTTTGGCGGGAGCGAGATGCGCGAGATGCTTTCCTGGGACGAGGTTGCCGGCGTCGCGGAAGTGATGGACATGCGGGGGGTGCTGCGGCAAACGCAGCGCATGGAGGAGATCGTTTTGGCGGGATTGCGTTCGGGCAAACTGATCGAGGGCCACGCGCGCGGGTTGAACGGAGCTTCCCTTCAGGCCTACCTATGTGCCGGCGTCACATCGGATCATGAGCTCACCTCGGGCCAAGATGCGTTGGAAAAATTGCGGGCGGGGCTCTCCGTCTTGATTCGCGGTTCTCATGACTATGTTCTGCCCGGCGTCGTGGACGAGTTAAGGAAACTGCGGCAAATTCCCTCTCAGGTCAGCGTCTGTACGGACGATGTTCCGCCGGACTATCTGGTGGAGCACGGCGGCATTCGTGACGTCCTCCGGCGGCTAGTGGGTTACGGGATGAATGCAGTGGAGGCGGTCCGTTGCGCTACTTTCAATGCCGCTCTGCGATTGCGGCGGCCTGACCTGGGTGCGATTTGTGCCGGACGGATGGCAGATATAGCGGTCTTGGAAAAACTCGAAGAGTTTCACATCGCCAGCGTTTTCGTCGCGGGGCGCCATGTGGTTCAAGATGGCCGGTGGTTGATCACGCCCCCGAAGGCGGACGCCGCGCCCGCTATTCTGCGCTCGGCGCATTTGCCGGAACTTCAAACTAAAGACCTGCGCATCCGCGTGCCGGATCTGAAGGCCGGGTCGGCAAGAGTGCGCGCAATCTCTGGTGTGCGTTTCACTGAATGGCACGAGATTGACGTGAAGGTGCATGGAGGATTTGTAGAAATGCCGGAAGACGCGAGCCTGATTTACGTCCAGCACCGCCACGGACGCCATGCCCGACCAGGACAATGCGCGATTCAATTGGGCATTGGTCGCATGCGTGGAGCCATCGCCACCACCTACTCTCATGATTCGCATAATTTGGTGATTTTGGGAGGACCGCCGGAAGACATGCGGGTCGCAGGTAATGCTCTTATCCGTTGTGGCGGTGGCATGTCGGTTGCGCGAAACGGCGAGCTTCTCGCCTTGGTCGAGTTTCCGGTTGGGGGCCTGTTGTCCGATTCGGCGCCGGCCCCCTTGGCTGAAAAATTCCGGAGGTTGCGCGACGCCACCGGTCAGGTCACGGATTGGAAGCCTCCTTATTGGACATTCAAAGCCATCGAAGGCACATGTCTGGCCTGCAATCCTGGGCCACACCTTACAGATCTTGGTTTGACCGACGGTGCCACGCAAAAGCTGGTTTCGATGTTTCCTCAATGAACCGCTCTTCCAAATCCGCACAAGTCTGGTGTGATTCCGCGTTCGGAAAAAAGGACATGGCACGTCGTGAATTGGCTCATTCGAGGGTTGCAGTCGGAAGAACTGAGAAAAAACGCGGAACCACTTCGGAACGGAATACTGAAGAATGCCATGAAATAGAAATGACGAACACCACGTGATTTTATTAGAAGCAAGGACGGGCTAATCCCTCGTTTGGCTCATGGCCCGAAGGTCGTGGTTCAAATCCAGCCCCCCGCAACCATCCGAAGCCATCAGTCGTTCCACTGGTGGCTTCGGCCCAACGGTCTTCTAGCAAATCCCATTTGCCATCAGAGGAAGTCCGGAACTGCTTTGCAACCTAGCCTTTTGTGTCTGAAACCTTAGGTTGCCACAATTCGATCGGATTCCCCTCAGGGTCATGCAGGCGGGCGAACCGGCCGTTGGGATAAGACTGCGCGTCAATCTTGACCTCGATTCCAGAAGCTTGTAGCTGGGCCGCCATTTTGTCGAGATCTCGCACTCGAAAGTTCAGCATCCAAACCTTGGTGGAATCGCCGAAATATTTGCTCGTCTCAGGGAAGGGAGCGAAAGCGGTTGACCCTGCCTCTTGCTGCCACCCAGTTTCTCCGTAGCTCGTTGGTATCGGCAAAACCCCCAGGTGTTGCTCGTACCAAAGTGCCAACGCTTTCGGATCCTTGGCTCGAAAGAAGAATCCTCCGATTCCTGTCACTTTTTCCATTTCCGTTCCTCCAGCGATCCCATCACGAACAGCGGCCCCCGCGGGGGTAGGGGAGATCTTTGACTCTATGAGTGTCTGCGAAGCGATGCCGAGTTGGTTTCGGCTCAATAAGACGCTCGATCCGAAAGCAAATGACAGAGATCGAAGCAGTTGGCGTCTTAGAAAAAGCATTCCGTCCTCCTTCCGGGCAGAGCGTAGCCCGAGCTACGATACCCGCACAAGCAGAGTTCTAGGAAGCGCAATGATGAGGTTCTGGGAATTGTCGGCTAACCACTCGTAAGATTTGCGGCGCATTGGACTAATTCGCCGCGGAAGGGAATGCTCAGGAATTGTGTATTCGGTACGGATCGGGCCTCCGCAACCAGCCATTATTTTCGGGATTCTTTCAAGGTTAGGCGAAATGCATGCTTTACGATTGGAGAGGCGAGCCACGCAAATCATCGCGGTTGTGGAGGAAGGTGGAGGCGGCATCATGTTGGTTGACACGGAAAGCACGAATACGCCAGAGAGATAAGGACGGTTGTCATCCTGGCGGAACCTATGCTGAAATCGTTGCGATGAACAGGCGACAGTTCGTCTATCTCACTACGCTAGGATCCGCTGCACTTGCCGCTTTCCCGGCCCTTCATGCCGACGAAGAGCCTCCCGTTCCGGTGCGATTGAGCGTGCGGCCGGATCGCCTGGGAAATATCATTTCGGACAGCTTCATGGGGTTGAGCTACGAATCAGCGCAGCTTGGCGATCCAGGTTTTTTCTCGGGCGCGAACACGGAGTTGGCGGGCTTCATGAAACGGCTCGGCCCTTCCGGCGTTTTGCGGATTGGCGGAAACACCAGCGAATACTGCTATTGGACGTCCGAGATGGAGTCCGAAGCGAAGAGCGGAGGAGCCTTGCAGAAGCCGGCAGGACCAGTAGGGCCCGATACGGGATTGAAGGCTCCGCCATCCGTGAAAATAGGCCCGGCGGCGATCCGGAATTTACGCGATTTTTTGGACGAGACCGGATGGAGCCTGATTTACGGGCTGAACATGGGCACCGGCACGGCGAAGGACGCGGTGGACGAGGCTGACTACGTGATGGATGTTGTTGGCGCGAAATTGATTGCTTTTCAACTGTGCAACGAGCCGGACCTTTTCTATCGCAACGGGATTCGCAAGGCGAACTACGATTTTGCGAAATTTGCGGGCGAATGGCAGGAATTCTTTCAGGCGATCCGTGCGCGCGTGCTGAATGCCCCGTTCGCGGGACCAGATACGGCGTTCAACAACGAATGGCTCGTGCCGTTCGTGAAGCGCTTCAAAAACGACATCCAGTTTGTCTCACACCACTACTACGCGGAGGGGCCGCCGACCGATCCCTCGATGACCGTCGAACGGTTGATGAAACCGAACCCGAAGCTCGAGGCGGAATTCGCGGGGATGCGGTCCGTGCGCGCCGAGTCGGGAGTTCCCTTCCGCCTAGCGGAGACAAACTCATGCTACTCGGGAGGCAAACAAGGCGTGAGCGAAACGTTTGCCTCAGCGCTGTGGGGCGGTGACTTGATGTACGAACTGGCGGCGCAAGGCGGTGTGGGCATCAACTTTCACGGCGGTGGATATGGTTGGTACACGCCGATTGCCGGCACACGAGCGAACGGATTCGTCGCGCGGCCAATCTATTACGGGTTGCTCTTGTTCGCGCAGGCGGGAGCGGGACAACTTGTGGAAGCGACGTTCGAAGGTGCACAACAGGCGCCCTTGCTCACGGCTTATGCGGTCAAGAAGGATACGAAGACGCTCCAGGTGGCCGTCTTCAACAAGAACTTGGACCGCGCGGTGCGGATGAGCATGGATGCTGGCGGGCGGATCGAAAGCGCGAGCGCGCGGCGCCTGATTGCGCCAAGGGCGGACGATGCGACGGATGTAACGTTCGGAGCCGCGCCGGTCGGAACGAGCGGCGCGTGGTCTGCGGCGCGCGAGGAAAGACTTGCGCTGCAAGATGGGAAGACAAGCATCGCGCTGCCTGTTGCGAGCGCGGTTCTGATTACGTTAACGACGGGTGGGTGATACGGTGAATTCGCACCGGTGAAAAAGAACGCCTCGGCTTGGGCGATTCCTACGGCTGTCTTCGTTGTTTTCTCTGCGTTTTACGTTCTTCTACGATCAAATGACTTCTTCGCGGTAGACGGTAGTTTTCGCTGTCTCGAGGTCTATCGCGATCCGACTCTCTTTTTCCGAAGCAACAATCATTTGTTTTATACGCCGAACGCGCTGTGGTGGACGCGCCTGGCTGCTGCCGTCGGCTACACACCGCGAGGACCGGTGGAATTCCTGCGCCTGGTGGAAGTGATGAATTGCCTGGCGGGAGCGGCGGCGCTGGCGATTTTTTGCTCGCTGCTCCTGGCCGCGACGGATTCGGCGGCCCTCGCCGTGGCAGGAGCGGCTGGTCTCGGGCTCACGCGGTCGTTCCTGGCGCAAGCGACAAACTCGAACGAGCCGATGCTGGGAATCCTTTGGAGCTTTGCGGGGGTGGGGCTCGCGGCGATTGCGGCGCGGCGAAACTCGATCTGGGCGGCGGCAGGGAGCGGAATCCTATTCGGATTGGCGATGGTGACGTACCGATCGATGGTCTTGCTGGCTCCAGCGGGAGCGGTCTTATTGTGGATCGGATTCGAAGAGGGGAAACCGCGATTTGCTATCGAAATGGAACGAGTCGGAAGAGTCGCGGCGGCTGTGATTGCAGGGACCGCATCAGCAGCGGCCTTGCATGGCTGGGCGTATTGCGTGATGGGGGAGCGAAGCGCGGCCGGAATGATGAACCGGTTCCTTGCGACCGAGGGCTCGGACATTTATTTCGGGCTGCGATGGAACCGGGTCGTGAGTCTACCGCTTGGATTGGCGCGAAATCTTTTTGCGGTCGAGCCGGAATATACGACGTTTCGAGCGTTTTTGGGGAGGCCGCCAGTCCTGATCGCTCTGACCTTTTTTCTGCTCGCCGCGAGCCTGGCCTTCGCGCTTTTCTGCGCGGCGCTGATCGCCCGCAATTGGAAATCGCTAAACGCCCCGATTCGGGCGAGCGCAATCGTCGCAGGCGTTGGGCTCGTGTTCACATTTCCGCCTCTCGCGGTGTGGGACCCACAATATGACAAACTGTGGGCGTTGCCGCTGGCGTGCATGATTTTTCTAATGGCGATTGCAGTGAAAATCGGGCTGCAGGGAAGAAAGCGAGCGAGGCTCGCTCTGTGGTGCTTTGCGGGCGTCGCCGTGGGAGGAGCGTGCATCACGCTTCACTGGGCGTATGAGAAGCACGTTCACAGGCCTTACGAATTTGAGGAGGCAAGCGAGGCAGCGGCGATGCTTGGTAAGAACGACTTCATCGTTGGCGACTGGCGCCCGGTGGCAATGCTCTACGGGTATCTGTGGGCGGAGCCGGGACAATTTCTATCATTCCCAAGCGAGGCTACCGAGCATCGAACGGGTGTTCTGCAAGAAATCGAGGAAGGCGTCCAGAAAGCGCAAGCGAGCGGAGGCCGCGTCTATTTCTTTGGGACGCTCGATATCTCGCAAAGGGAGTGGAACGATTTCTTCGGACCGGAATGTGGAATTCCCTATTCTGCCCTGGACAAATATCGCGAGCGAGCGACGGCGCGCGCGAGATTTATGGATCGGCATGGATGCGACACTCTGTGGGAGTTGAATTAGTGGCGCAGACGCCAAGATCAAAATCGCGCTCCGCAGGAGCCTCTATCGCGCGGACACTTTCGACCGGGCGAGGAAGTTGTCTACCGAGAAGAAATTCCTGTCACGAAATGACAAAAGTGCGAAATAGATGACGCAATAAATCAGTTGCACGCCCGCGACGTCCCAATTCTGCGCAAGTGTAACGCCCACCATCAGAAAGAACATCACAACAAAACCCAAAAAGAGCGCAAAGCGCGTGAACAGGCCCAGGAGCAGCAGAAGGCCTGTGATCGCTTCAAGCCACGGAAGCACGGCTGCAAATGGAGGAATTGCAGCCTTGGGAATGAAAACGGTGTGAGCCATGGATTGGTTCAGATAAGCGAGAAAGGCGGCATGGTCGCCGAGAAGCCGGCTGAGACCATGGAAACAGATGTTCACGCCGAAGATGACGCGAAGGAAACCATAGGCGACGCGCTGGTCGAGCTGTTCCGCGCTCATGAACTATCTGATGCGCCGGGGAGGAAAAGGTAACCGGACCAGCGCCGATCAAGACCCGAAGAGCGCGCCAGTTCAGACGGAGTGCGAAACGCTGTCGTCGGTCACAGCAGCATCCGGCTCGGGCGATGACGCGGAAATGGAGAGCGGCACAGGTGATTTGCTGCCGCGACGCATGGCAACAATGCCGGTGCGGACCATTTCGAGCACGCCATAGGGACGCAAAACCTCGAGGAGACCGTCGACTTTGTCTTCCCCGCCGGTGATTTCAATGATCAGCGAATCGGGAGCGACGTCGACGATGCGGCCGCGAAAGACGTTGACGAGATCCATCACATGCGGTCGTGATTCGGGAGTGACGGAAACCTTGATCATCGCAAGGTCGCGAAGGATCGAAGGCTCGCCGGTAATGTTATCGACGAGCAGAACCTCGACGAGCTTGTAGAGATTTGCCTCGATACGGCGGGCTTGGTCAATATCGGCATCGACCGTGATGGTAATGCGGGAAACCTGCGGCCGCTCGGTGCGGCCGACGGCCAGCGAGTCGATATTGAAGGCGCGGCGGCGGAAGAGCGAAGCGACGCGGGTTAGCACGCCGGGCTTGTTTTCAACGTAGACGGCAAAAGTGTTCAGCATGGGCGTCTCACTGGTCTGCGGCCGTCTCGACGATCGGGCTCGGACGGCGAATCATTTCGTGCAAGGAAGCGCCGGCGGCGACCATCGGATACACGGTGTCCTCCTGCTCGACCTGGAAATCGATCAGCACGGGGCCATCAAAGCGGCGCGCAGCTTGCACGGCCGGAACGACTTCCGAGCGGTGTTTGACGGCCTGCGCGCGGATGCCGAATGCGCCGGCAAGCTTCACGAAATCGGGGCTGAGGAGCGGTGTGGCTTCGTAATTGCGGTCGTAGAAAAACTCCTGCCACTGGCGGACCATTCCGAGGTAACCGTTGTTGATGATGGCGATGTTGACGTTGAGCTTTTCCTGAACGATGGTGGCGAGCTCAGCCATGGTCATCTGAAAGCCGCCGTCGCCGATCACAGCCCAGACTTCGGCATCGGGACGCGCGACCTTGGCCCCAATAGCGGCGGGAAGAGCGAAGCCCATCGTGCCTAACCCGCCAGATGTGATGAGCGAACGAACGCGCTCGTGCTTGTAATATTGCGCTTCCCACATTTGGTGCTGCCCGACATCGGTGACGACGATTGTGTCGGCGCCGCGCGTCTCGCGCCACAGGTCGTTGATGACGTGGGCGGCATAAAGATGGCCGTTGTCGGGTAGATTTTGGATGTCGCGAACGGCGGAATCGCCCTTGAGCCGATCGATGCCGTCGAGCCACTCGGTGCGGTCGATTTTTTCAACACCGGGAAGCAATCCGAGAAGCACCTGGCGGAGATCACCCACGAGAGCGACGTCCACCTTCACGTTCTTGTTGATTTCGGCAGGATCGATTTCCACGTGAATCTTTTTCGCGTTGGGCGCGTAGGTCTTCAGGTTGCCGGTGACGCGGTCGTCAAACCTCATGCCGAGAGCGATGAGGAGATCGGCTTCCTGAATCGTGTGATTCACCCACGCTTCACCGTGCATACCCATCATGCCGAGATTCAGAGGATGCGACGCGGGGAATGCGCCGAGGCCAAGGAGCGTCAGAGCGACGGGAATGCCGGCCCGGTCAGCTAGTTCGCGGAGCTGCTCCATCGCGCCGGAAACGATGACGCCGTGGCCGGCGAGGATCACGGGCCGCTTCGAATTGTGAATCAGGTCGAGTGCCAGCGAGAATTCCCTTGCCGCGGGAGATAAATCCGGACGATATCCCGGCAGTTGCGGCTTGGCTTTGTCCCAATCGAATTCGCACGAGCCCTGCTGCGCGTCCTTGGTGATGTCCACGAGGACGGGGCCGGGCCGGCCGGATTCGGCGACGTAAAACGCCTCGCGAAGCGTGCGAGCGAGATCGTCGGCGCGGGTGACAAGGTAATTGTGCTTCGTAATGGGAAGCGTGATGCCCGTAATGTCGGTTTCCTGAAAGGCGTCGGAGCCGATCAGCTTGCTGCCGACTTGCCCCGTGATGCAAACGATGGGCGAGGAATCCATCATCGCGGTGGCGATGCCAGTGACCATGTTCGTGGCACCGGGACCGGAAGTGGCAACCGCAACACCGACTCTGCCTCCGGCGCGAGCATAGCCATCGGCCATGTGCGTGGCGCCCTGTTCGTGGCGGACGAGGATATGTTGGATCTTGCTATGCTGCAGCGCGTCGTAGACCGGCAGAATGGCGCCACCGGGATAGCCGAAGACTTGTGTGACGCCTTCGCGCTCCAGACACTCCCAAAGAATCTGTGCTCCCGTCTTTTTCATAGCGTGACGATCCTTGCCGGGCGCTTCGAGCGCCCGCTTAGCGCGCCCCTTGCGCGCGTTCGATTTTCGGCTTGAGCCACGACATGCGCTCGCGGAGTTCCCTGCCGACTTTTTCCACCGGGTGATTGAGATCCTTTTCCAAAAGGGCGTTGTAGTTCTTGCGGCCGGAGGCGTCCTCCGCCACCCACTCGCGAGCGAATTCTCCGGACTGAATTTCAGCGAGAATTTTCTTCATCTCTTCGCGGACGCGGGCGTCGACAATGCGCGGGCCGCGCGTGAGGTCGCCATACTTGGCCGTCTCGCTGACGAAACGAAGCATCTGCGTGATGCCGCCTTCATAAATGAGGTCTACAATGAGCTTCATTTCATGCAGGCATTCGAAGTAGGCCACTTCCGGCTGATAGCCGGCTTCGACAAGAGTTTCCCAGCCAGCGACCATCAGCTCCGTAACGCCGCCGCAGAGAACCGCCTGCTCGCCGAAGAGGTCCGTTTCCGTCTCTTCCTTGAAAGTGGTCTGGATGACGCCGGGGCGGGTACCGCCAATGGCATGAGCGTAGGCGAGAGTGATCTCGAAAGCACGCCCAGAGGCGTCCTGCTCGATCGCAATCAAGCAAGGAACGCCGGCACCAGCTTCATATTGGCGACGCACTAGATTGCCAGGTCCCTTGGGAGCGACCATCGTGACGTCCGCATCGGCAGGCGGCTTGATGAGGCCGTAGAGAATGTTCAAGCCGTGGCCGAACAAAAGCATCGCGCCCTTTTTCATGTTCGGAGCGATTGACTCTTTGTAGAGCTTCGCCTGAGCCATGTCGGGAGCGAGAATCACGATGATATCGGCGCCTTTGACGGCTGCGCCAGGCTCCTCAGGCTTCCAGCCGTCGCTAATGGCGTGCGCCCAACTCTTCCCCTGTGGCGGCAAGCCGACGCGAATGTCGCAGCCGCTATCGCGAAGATTCAGGGCGTGTGCGCGGCCCTGGCTGCCGTAACCAAGGACAGTGACGCGCTTGTTCTCAAGCGCCTTGGGATTCGCATCCGCCTCCCAATACAGTTTGGCCATGAAGAAGTTCCTCGATTCAAGAAAGTTGCGGCGGGCGTTCGCTCCGCCTCCTACTATGTTGGGGGCAGAAGCGCCTTACGTCCAATTTATACTTTTTGCAGAACACATAAGAATGTATTATGGATGAGCCGCTTGACACAATAGGGGCGTGTGCGTAAAGTCGGTACGGAATTTGGAACAGCGAGGGAAAAGATTGATGCGGCGATTTAGCAGCTTTGACTTTGGATACCGCCCCGATACTACGGGATGCGGCCCGTCGAAGCCTGCCCTCGCCAGCAAGACACGGTAAGAACAGCGAAACGGAATCTTCGAACAGGCCGCGAACCTCCCCGGAGGGCGCGGCTTTTTTGTTTTGTGCGTCCAGGGGGACGAGCAATGAACAGAAGGAGCGGAGGCATGGAAGAAATACAGGGACTGAGGCGGCGGATCGACGCACTGGACGATGAACTTCTGAGAATCCTTTCCCAGCGGGCCGAGTTGGCCATTCGTGTGGGGCGCGTGAAGCGGAGGACCGGACTGGCAGCGAAGTCGTCGGACCGCGAGCGGGCGATTCTGCGGCGAATCACCTCGGCGAACGAAGGGCCGCTCGATAATTCCACAGTGCGGCGCATTTTCCGGCTGATCGTGCAGGAGTCGCGGCGAACTGCAATTCGCGAGCGGCGCAAATGATAGAAAAAAAGACTAAAGAGCGCATCGCCTTTCAAGGCGAGCGCGGGGCCTTCAGCGAGGAGGCGGCGATCCGGCTGCTGGGCAGCGGAATCGACCTTGTGCCGAGGCCAACGTTTGAAGCGCTGTTTTCAACGATTTCGGAAGGCGCCGCGGATGCGATCCTGGTGCCGATTGAAAATTCGCTGGCCGGATCAGTGCATCGCTGTTTCGACCTGCTACTTGAAAGCGAGCTGGCGATCACGCGCGAGGTGGTCCATCCGATCACGCACAATTTGATCGGGACACCGCGCAGCCGCACCGAAGAGATCGCAAGCGTCGAATCGCATCCTGTGGCGCTGGCGCAGTGCGAGAATTTTTTCCGCGAGCATCCGGGAATCAAGCGAATCGTGGCGGAAGATACGGCCGGGAGCGTCCGCGCTGTGATGGAGCGGAGCGATCCCACACGTGCAGCGATTGCGGCGGGGCGGGCGGCGGAGATCTACGGGGCGAAAGTGTTGCAGGAACACCTGGAGGATCACCGCGAGAATTACACGCGATTCCTGCTGTTGAGGCCGGCCGCGGAGGCGGAAGAAACGGGCGACAAACTGTCGCTGGCAGTGCAGCTGGCGCACCAGCCGGGGTCGCTGCACAAGGCGCTGGGGATTTTTTCCGGGCGCGGCATCAACCTAACGAAAATCGAAAGCCGGCCGATTCCCGGGAGCCCATGGAAATACCGGTTCTATCTGGACCTGCAAGCGCCGCTCGCGGAACGCAAGACGCAAGAGGCTCTAAAAGAATTGCGCGGCTGCGCAGAGACGGTGCGCGTGCTGGGCTGCTACCCAGCCTATGTGGGCCCCGTGCCCACAAGCAAACCAAACGAAGGAGACAACGCGTGATCATTAAAATGTCGCCGCAAGCGACCGAACTACAGATCCGGCACATCGTACAGCGAATCGAGGAGTGCGGGTGCCAGGCGAAGCTCATCCGGGGAGTGGAAAACACGGTGATCGGAGTGGTCGGCAACAGCAACCAGCACCGCAACCAGCTCGAGGCGCTGGCCGTAGCGCCAGGCGTGGACGAAATCATTCCGGTGCAACATCCGTTCAAGCTGGTGAGCCTGCAATTTCACGGCGAAAGAACCGTGGTGGACGTGCGCGGAATTCGCGTGGGGGGAAACGAGAGCGTTGTGATCGCCGGGCCCTGCTCGGTGGAATCGCGTGAACAGATTTTAGAGACTGCGCGGGCTGTGAAGGCCGCAGGGGCGCACATGCTGCGCGGCGGAGCGTACAAGCCGCGGACTTCTCCCTACGATTTTCAAGGGCTGGGCGTGGAAGCCCTGAATCTACTGCGCGAAGCGCGGGAAGAGACGGGGCTGCCGATCGTTACGGAAATCATGGCAACCGAAGAAGTGGACCTGGTGAGCGAGTGCGCCGACGTGCTGCAAGTGGGCGCACGAAACATGCAGAACTTTCCACTGCTTCGCCGGCTCGCGAAGGCGGAGAAGCCGATCTTGCTGAAGCGGAGCCCAGCGGCGACCGTGAAAGAATGGCTGTTGGCGGCGGAATATCTGCTGGCGGGCGGAAATCCAAACGTGATTTTGTGCGAGCGAGGTATCAAGACATTCGAATCGGAGCTGCGGAACACGCTCGACCTGGCGGGAGTGGCGCTGGCAAAGGAGCTATCGCATCTGCCGGTAATCGTCGATCCATCCCACGCGACGGGAAGGCGGAGCCTGGTACCGGCTGCCTCACTGGCAGCGCTGGCGATTGGAGCAGACGGTCTGATCGTGGAGGTACATCCGTGCCCGGAACGGGCGCTATCGGACGGACCGCAATCGCTGGACCTTTCGGGATTTTCAGGGCTGATGGAGAAATTGAGAGAGCCACGAACGCGGGCAGTGGCGGCGGGGCTCCCTTGATCGGTAAAGCGGCGGCTGGCTAGCCTAGGCCTTTCCTGCTGTGGTTGCTTGCTCGCCGGGATGAACAGCCTCAGAAGCAGGCTGCGCGGGAGCTACAGGAACGTGCCATTCTCGGCCGTCGCGGCGAAGCATGTCGTCTGCCTGCTGCGGTCCCCAGGAGCCCGAGGCGTAGTTGGGAAAATCGCGCGGGGGAAGCGCATTCCAGACGTCGAGAATCGGCTGGACGACGGTCCACGCGGCTTCAACCATGTCGGCCCGCTGAAACAGGGTAGGGTCGCCCAACATGCAATCGTAAAGAAGCGTTTCGTATCCCGTCGACGGCGTACTTCCGAAATAATCCGAGTACTGAAAATCCATGTTGACCGCGCCCAGGCGGACCACTGGGCCCGGGATCTTCGCTTCGAAGCTAAGAGAAATCCCCTCGTCCGGCTGGATGTGAAGGACGAGCTCGTTCGGCTGAATCTTTTCGACAGAAGTCTTGCGGAAGAGTACGAAGGGCGGGCGGCGGAAGCGAATCACGACTTCCGTGGTGCGCTTAGGCAGACGCTTGCCGGTGCGGAGGTAAAACGGCACGCCGGCCCAGCGCCAGTTGTCGATATTCAAAGAGATGGCAACGAAGGTCTCGGTGTGCGAATCCGGAGCAACCTTTGGTTCGTGACGGTAGGCGGGAACATGTTTACCGTCAATGATGCCTTCACCATATTGTCCGCGGACAGCGTGGTCTAGGACACGCTCGGGATTCAGAGGCTGAATCGCGCGGAGGATCTTGGTCTGCTCGTCGTGGACCGCAGAGGCGTCGAAGGAGATTGGCGGTTCCATCGCCGTGAGAGTAATGAGCTGGAAGATGTGGTTGGGAACCATGTCGCGCATGGCGCCCGCGCGGTCGTAATAGTCGCCGCGCAGTTCCACGCCGAGCTCTTCGGACACGGTGACCTGAACGTGATCGACGTAGCGGCGGTTCCAGACAGGCTCGAAGATTCCGTTGGCAAAGCGGAAGGCGAGAATGTTCTGCACGGTCTCTTTACCGAGGTAATGGTCGATGCGATAGATCTGCTTTTCCTCGAGGACTTTCCCGATCCGGCGGTTAAGGTCGACGGCGGAGGCGAGATCGTGGCCGAAGGGCTTCTCGATGACGACGCGCTTCGTCTGGTTCTCGCCCTCGCTGGTCAAGCCCGCTTCGCCCAATTGTTCCACGATGATCGGAAAAAACGTGGGACTGGTCGCCAGGTAAAACAGGCGGTTGCCGATGGTTCCTTGTTCTTTATCGACTTGGTCGAGCATGTCGCCGAGCTTCTTGTAGGCCGCGGGATCCTTGAAATCACCAGGAATGTAATAGAGACGCTTGACGAACCAATCCCAGGAGTCCATGTCCACGCCGGAAGTGGAGTAGAGGCGGATATCCTGTGTGGCTGTCTGACGGAATTGCTCCGTCGAGTTCTCCTCGCGCGAAACCCCGACAATGGCGAAATTCTCGGGCAGAAGCTTTCCATTTGCCAGGTTGTAGAGGGCGGGAATCAGCTTCCGCTTCGTGAGGTCGCCGCCGGCGCCGAAAATAACCATGGCGCAAGGGGCCCCGGGATGACCAAGTCTTTCCTGTGTCAGATTGGCAGGGTCGACAGCCATGCAACGCTCCTCTCGATGCAGCCGTGGATTAGGAAAGCGCCTTCTGGATTGCATCATTCAACTGAGCAAGGCCTGCAGAGACGTCGCTGCCGAGATGAATGCGCAGGGCGCGACGGTCGCGGCTCGCCAGGACCTGGAAATCGCCGCGAGCCTGCGCGGCTTTGACGATTCCGAAGGTGTACTTCTGCCCCGGAACCGGAAGATCAGAGGCATCATCGCAGGTAATTTGCAGGAAGACGCCGGAATTCGGGCCGCCCTTGTAAGCCTGCCCCGTGGAATGGAGGAAGCGAGGGCCAAAACCAAGGCACGTGGCGACGCGCTTGGAGTCGCGGACGGAGTGGCGAAGCGTCTGAAGCAGCTTCGCGTGGGCCGCGTTGCGATTGATGTATGCGAGAACCGCAAAATAGTCGCCGGCATGAATGCGATGGAAATGGGCGCGCAGGTAGTCAACCAAGGAAGGATTGGCGCCGGCAGCAGCTTTCAGCGCCGCGCCATTCTTGTCGTCAGCAAAGAGCTTCACGCCCTGGCCGGAATAAAAGGGGGCCTCGGCGGGAAGCGAACCGACCTTCTCGTATTCCTCCGTGAGCTTGCGCGTCTCGATTTTGCTGGCCTCGACGTCCGGCTGGTTGAAAGCATTTATGCCCATGATGGAGCCGCCGACCGCCGTGGCAAACTCCCAGCGGAAAAACTCCTGGCCAAGCGCGTAGACATCGGGAACATGGATGTGGACAACTGGATGCCCCGCCTTTTCGATGGCGGCGACCCCGGCGTCCTGCGTGGCATCGGGCGCGGAGTCCAGACGGACGTAGGCAAAGACGCGGTCGTTGCCGTAGACGGAGGGTGAGCCAATCGATTCTCCATCGACGGGAATCACGCCCTTGCCCTCCTTGCCCGTCGATTCCGCGAGGAGCTGTTCGAGCCAGGCGCCCACGTCGGAGATGCCCGGCGAGGCGAAGATCGTGATCTTGTTTTTGCCTGCGCGCTCGCAAACTCCAAGAACCGTACCAAGCAGCACGCCAGGATTTTGGTCGGCGGAAACCGATGAAGCGCAGGCGTGAACCATTTCTTCCGCGCGATCGAGGAATTTTTCAACGTCGACGCCCTGCACGGCGGCAGGAACGATGCCGAAATTGGAAAGCGCAGAATAACGGCCACCAATGCTCGGGACGCCGAAGAAAATGTGCCGGAAGTGATCGTTTTCAGCCACTTTCTGCATTTTCGATCCAGGGTCCGTGGTGGCAATAAACTGTTTTCCCGCCTGCGCGGCCCCTACGGCCTGAGACGCACGTTCGAAGAAGTACTGTTTAAAAATGTTGGGCTCGAGCGTGCTGCCGGACTTGGACGCTACGATGAAAAGAGTGCGCGCGATATCGATCGCGGCCTCGATGTCGCGAATTTGCGCAGGATCGGTGGAATCGAGGACGTGCATTTTCGGGGCGCCGACGCCACGGCCAAATGTCTTCTCAAACACTTCCACACACAGGCTGGAGCCGCCCATGCCGAGCAGGACGCAGTGCGTGTATCCGGCAGAACGCACTTCGTCGGCCAACTGCTTGAATTGAGACACGTGGGCAATCTGCTCTTCGGTGATGCCAAGCCATCCGAGCCAATTGCCCTCGTCCTTCCCTGTCCACAGGGACGAATCTCGGGCCCAGAGACGCTGGACTTTGTTATTCGCTTTCCAGTTCTGGATTGCAGCTTTGACGGAGGAATCGACATCCGACGGAAGAGCATAGGAGCCGCGGCTGACAGCGGCAGTGGGAGTGTTCGAATCGTGAGCGCTGACCGCGGCTAGAAGCTTGTCGAAGGCCTCCGCGAAGAGCTTGACTCCCTCTTCAGTAAGCTGATCGGTCGCAGCTTTCATAGAGACACCAACCCGAGCGAGGGAATCCATCGTGGCGCGCGCTGCGTCGACATTTTCCTCGAGCGATGCCCGCGGATGGCCGTGTTCGCGGAAGGCGTCGTAGGTGGCCGGAGGAATTGTATCGACGGTATCGCGACCGATTAGCTCGTCGACATATAGAGTATCGGGATAGGCCGGATTTTTCGTGCTAGTGCTGGCCCACAGGACACGCTGCGTTTGCGCGCCCTTTGCTGCCAGCGCGTTCCAGCGAGGCCCGCTGAAAATTTTCTTGTACGCTTGATAGGTCAGCTTACCGTTGGCGATCGCGACTTTTCCCTGAAGGGCACGAAACTGCTCCTGCTCGGCGAGCGACTTGGCAGTCTTGATATGTTCGGCTAACTGAGAATCGATGAGCGTGTCGATGCGGCTGATGAAGAAGCTCGCCACGCTGGCAACGTGGCTGACGTCTCCGCCGCCCTTGGCAAGATCCTCAAGGCCGGCGATGTAGGCTTCTGCCACTTCTTCATATACGTCTTGCGCAAACAGCAGGGTCACATTGATATTGATCCCCTCGCCGATCAACTGGCGAATGGCGGGAATTCCCTCTTTCGTGCCCGGAACCTTTACCATCAGGTTTTCGCGCCCCACGGCCTTCCAGAGGCGGCGCGCCTCTTCGATGCTTTCCTGCGTCTTGTGAGCCAGGTAGGGAGAGACTTCGAGGCTGACGTAGCCGTCGCGGCGGTTCGTCGCTCTATAAACTTTGTCAAACGCCGTCGTGGCGTGCTGGATGTCGTAAATGGCGAGCGACTCGAACATCGATTTTGCATCGAGGCCGCCTTGCTTTTTCAGCTCAGCCAACGCCTGCGTGTAATCCGTGCTTCCGGCGATGGCTTTCTCGAAGATCGCAGGGTTGGAGGTGACGCCTCGCAGACCGTCGGTTTCAATCAAGCGCGCCAATTCACCCGTGGTGAGAAGGCTGCGGCGGATGTAGTCAAGCCAAACGGACTGGCCATAGGCGGTGAGTTCTTTCAGATGATTTACGGCGGGCTTCGCGGATGTACTCATGACTTCCTCCTGAAGGACTTTCCAATGCCAATATAGCGCGGCAGCGGTCTGCCTGTCTCGCCTGCCGTCTAACGTACGCCCGAACAGCAGTTTCGGTTTGTGAAAATACGGTTACTTCTTGCCGATTTGCGCCTTTGCCGCTTCGATCACATGGTCGATGGTGAACCCGAAATGCTTCATCACGTCTTTCAGAGGGGCGGAGGCTCCAAACGTGGTCATGCCGATGATTTCGCCGGTGGCGCCAACGAATTCGCGCCAGCCGAATGTTGAAGCTGCCTCGACAGACACACGGGCGGTGGCCGAAGGAGGCAGAACGCTGTCGCGATATTCCTGCGGCTGCGCGCGGAAGAGTTCCCACGACGGGATGCTGACCACGCGAACCGCAATACCTTGCGCGGACAATTGCTCGTAGGCTTGGACGCAGAGGCTCACTTCGCTGCCCGTGCCCATCAGAATGACCTGGGGCTTTCCGCCCGGAGCGTCGGCTAGAACGTAAGCACCTTTCTGCACGCCGGCAGCGGGAGAAAACTTTGTGCGATCCAGGGTGGGCAGCGCTTGGCGCGTGAGGACGAGCATCGTTGGGCCGTGCTTGCGGTTCAGTGCAATTTTGTAGGCCTCAACAACTTCGTTCGCGTCGGCAGGGCGGAGCACGACAATTCCCGGCATCGCGCGGAGAGCTGCCAGCTGTTCGATAGACTGGTGGGTTGGGCCGTCTTCGCCAAGGCCGATCGAATCGTGCGTCATGATGAATGTCACGGGAATTTCCATCAACGCGCTGAGGCGGATGGATGGCTTGCAGTAGTCGGTAAAAATGAAAAACGTGGAGCAATAGGGGCGAACTCGCGAAAGGGCCATTCCGTTCGACAGCGCCACCATACCGTGTTCGCGGATGCCAAGATGGAGGTTGCGTCCAGCGTAATTGTCCGCTTCAAACTCGCCGGCCCCCTCAAACGTGAGGCGGGTTTTCGTAGACGGATAGAGGTCAGCCGAACCGCCGAAGAACCAGGGAATATTTTGTGCGAGGACGTTCAGAACTTTGGCGCTCGAGTCGCGAGTTGCCAGGCCCTTCGCGTCGGCTGGGAAAACCGGCAGGTTCTTGTCCCAGCCTTCGGGAAGTTCATGGCGCTGAATCTTATCGAACTGCCCCGCAAGATCGGGAAATGCGGAGCGGTACGATGCAAGTTTAGCCTTCCACGCATCATTCGCTTCGCGGCCGCGCTTTCCCACGCCCCGTGCGAAATCGTCGTACACGCCATCGGGAACGAGAAAATGTGCGTCCTCGGGCCAGCCATAGACCTTCTTTGTCTTTCGAACCTCGTCCTCGCCAAGCGCTTCTCCGTGCGCTTCCTTGGTGTCTTGCCTGTCGGGGGAGCCATAGCCGATGTGGCTGTCGACGATGATGAGCGTGGGACGGTCGGTTGTGACCTGGAAGACGCGGATGGCGCGGGAAAGCATTTCAAGGTCGTTGGCATCGGCAACGCGCGTGACATTCCATCCGTAGCCGATAAAGCGAGTCGCCACGTCCTCGCTGAAAGCAAGCTTCGTATTGCCTTCGATCGTGATGTGATTGTTGTCGTACAGCCAACACAGATTCGAGAGGTGGAGATGCCCGGCTATCGATGCCGCCTCGCCAGATACTCCCTCCATCAGATCTCCGTCACCGCAGAAAACGTAGACGTTGTAATCGATCAGGTCGTGTCCGGGACGGTTGAAATGCGCCGCCAGCCAGCGTTCGGCCATGGCCATACCAATGCTGGTCGCGACACCCTGTCCAAGAGGACCGGTCGTGGTCTCGACGCCCGTCGTAAGACCGTATTCAGGATGGCCCGGCGTCTTGCTATCAATCTGACGGAAGCGTTTGATGTCCTCGAGCGAGATCGCCGGCAAGTTCGTAACCTTTCCGTCGCTGGAGACCTCTTTCACCTGCGCCAAGTGAAGGACGGAGTACAACAACATGGAGGCGTGCCCATTGGAAAGGACGAAGCGGTCGCGATTGGGCCAAAGAGGATCGGCCGGGTCGTACCGTAGGAAGCGCTGCCACAAGCAGTAGGCGACTGGAGCAAGGGCCATCGGCGTTCCGGGATGGCCGGAGTTTGCCTGTTGAACGGCGTCCATGGAAAGAGTGCGGATGGTATTGATAGAAAGTTGGCCGATTTGGTCGACTTGGTTGATTTGCGGACTGGCCACGAGCGATCCTCCCGAGGTGTTTGGGTTGAATGATGCGCAGTCGGAAAGATCCGGTCTGCGGTAGTGCGTGGAACTCTGTTGATTCGAAGAGACCGCTACAACCAAGAAGCAAGAATTTGGGGAACCCAACTCTTTGCGACTTCAGCGTTACTCAGCCCTAGTCCCGATTGGGGACTAAGTCTATCCTGAAAACCGCCCCAATGGAATAGATGCACGAGAAGACGGCAGGGGCACGAAAAATTACCACGAGGAAATTAGCGTGAACGAAGGATAGCGCGCAGAGCGCGAACTGGTCCAAACACTATGCGGCTCGCGGGAGAGATGGCGGCCATCACGGCGCCTGCGACTCGATGCCCAAGAGATTGCATATCGATGTGCCGGCGGCCGCGGTGAACGCGAATCACGCAACCGAGATACTCGCATGTGGAAATCAACGGATCCGGACCGTTTAGAGTATCGCCTTTTGTCTTGAGCGCGGCGACTCCCAGTTTCGTTTCGCACGCGTTGCGGCGCCAAAGCACGCGATGGACGAATACGCGCTCTTCTCTTTCGAAAGCAACGATCTGCCCCGTCGAAATTCGATCCATGCTGAGCGCCTTGGCAAACACCAGATCGCCGCGACGCAGCGCCGGCCACATACTTCTGCCCGTGACACGAAAGCAAGCGGACTTGCGGGTGCGGAGATTCTCCACGATCGCTCTGGCAGGACCGGAAGGAACGCGGGATTCGCGCGATCGGACGATCTTGAGTGGCGCCTGAGCCGCAGCGGCACCCATTATTGCATCATCTCCACGGTCTGTGAGGTAACGACTTGCCCGTCAAGCAAGACCTCGGCCGTCCACTTCCCAATTTCCTGGCGCTGAGCGGCCCAGCTCCCGGCCATGCGGACTGCGCGCGATGTTGAAAACATCCCCTGCGCACCACTGTCGATCAAGAAACCTGTTTGCGAACTCTCGTACGTGCCTCCCTCCGGCAGCAGGATTCTCAACTCCTGAGAGTGGTTGCCGGGTGCGACGTTGTACCAGTCCACCTTGACCACCAAATCGCGGATCGAAGAGAGGCTGAAGGATGTGGACGCCGGACAATCGGAAACTCCGTCGTCGCAGAACGTGAGAATGGCTGAGGCGGGATCGGTTGGGCCGCCAGTATCAGCGGAGGAACTCTGCATGGCGCAGGATATAGAGGAAAGGCAAGCGAGGAAAATCCCTCCCACCAAGAGCGCTTGCCTCAAACCTCCGTATCGGATTTCACGCATCAATGGCACGGAAGTCATCCTCCTCAAAACGGAAAAGTGAACGAGTAGGCGCGCTGATCGTTCGTGGAAACATAGAGCCGGTTCAGAAGCAAATCGAGACTCGGGTCTCCAACGAACGCGGGGTCGCCGTTGTACCCGTTGTTCAAGTTGACCGTAACGTCGAAATCGTCGACGCCGGTGGCTAAATTGATTTCGTGGATCAAGCCGTCGTTTCCGCCGACGTAGATTTCTCCGAGGCCAGGATACGTGGCCGGAGCGGATGGAACCAAGACCGTGACGGGATTCGCCCACGCAGGCGTAAACGTGTTCGCCAGAGTGTTGTAATTCACCGCGTGAACCGCCGTAGATCCCGAAAAGATCACCGTGTCAATGTTCAGGGACGAGGTGACGACGACTGGATACCCCACAACAGATCCGTCGTTCGAAGTGTAGTGAGAGGTGCCCGTAAAGGGCTGGCCGGTTGCAGGGTTGATCGCGTAAATAATGCCTGCATTGGTGCCAACATAGAGGACTGTGCTCGCTGTGTTGAATGTGGGGGAGCTATCCGTATCTCCCAAATTGGCCGTTGCCAAGACTTTGCCGGTTGTCGGATTTATTTTCCAAAGGCTAGGCTGCGCAGTCCCTCCGTTGCTTCGCGACGTCACCCAAATGACGTTGTTGACGTAGTCGACCAGTGGAGTCGAATTGATGATGTCCATTTTGGGGTTCGAGCCTGTATTGCCCGCCGCGCTCCAGACGACGGCGCCCGTCGAACCGTTGACCCCGATAATCTGGTTACCCGTCGTATTCCCCGCGATATTTGTTCCCACTACCACCAGATCATAGATGGGTGTGCCTGGAGGTGAAAGCAGAGCAGTAAGCCGCACCGCACCGCCTCCCATGAAAGCGTTC
>Ga0335073_10001147_pt1 | contig 35242 bp, 34 predicted proteins | sample Lox_Sample_22_FD_207093 | JGI IMG/M metagenome (GOLD analysis project Ga0335073, IMG submission 207093) | Soil microbial communities from Loxahatchee National Wildlife Refuge, Florida, United States - Lox_Sample_2.2 | ecosystem: Environmental > Terrestrial > Soil > Wetlands | place: USA... | reverse complement strand
CCCGCAGCACCGCGGCCAGCTCGGCCCGGTCAGTGCGGCCCTGGTCGCGCAGCCGGTTGTGCTTCGTGCGCGTTGTAGCAGACAGCGGACTAGCCGCATTGAGCGAGCCGCTGGCTCCGGTATCGGACACGAAACACCGCCTTGAGAACGGAATGAGTTGTCCCCAGTCTAGTCGGCAACTGATTCAGTGCTCAAATGATCTATCAGCTCCGGTTGCGACGGATCCGGTTGTTCTGCCTTCTATAGTCAACGGGATCCGTGGCACGCAAGCAGGGACAATTCAGCGATCAGGCATGGGCAGCGAGCCTTTTGCGCAGCTGGAGGCGAGCCCGGTGCAGGCGGGACATCACCGTCCCGATCGGCACGCCGAGCATCTCGGCGATCTCGCGGTACGGATATCCCTCGACGTCAGCGAGGTAGATCGTGGCCCGGAAGCACTCCGGCAGCTCCCGCAGCGCCTCCCGCACCTCGGAGTTGCCGAACTGGCTGAGTACCGCGTCCTCGGCCGACTGTTCTGTCCTGGCGGGCGCGGTTGCAGACGAGCTCGGCCCGTATGACAGCAACGCCTCGAACTCAGGGCTCAGCACCTGAACGGGCTCACGCTGGCGCTTGCGATAGCCGCTGACGAACGTGTTCGAAAGGATGCGGAACAGCCAGGCCCGGCCGTTAGTGCCCGGCGTGAAGTGGCGGAGACCTGCGTAGGCCCTGGCCATGCTTTCCTGAACGAGGTCCTCAGCGTCGCTGGGATTGCGCGTCATCCGGAGTGCTGCGGGGTAGAGCTCCCGCTGGTGCCGGGCCAGTTCCTGCTCATAGATCAGATGGTTGGCAGATGCGTGGGCGCTCATTGCCATGAGTGTTATCGCCTCCTGGTGAGGAGGCGGTCAGCGCCGACCCAGCACGCATCGAGCCGCGCAGGGGTCAGAGCGCGGGCACGGGGTGCCCCACTGGCGTGTATGACAAGCCCGGCGCCGCGGTTACGGGGGGTCAGCGCGTCGCCGCCACTTAGCTTGAACTGGATGTATTTAAAGCGCTACTGAACGTCATGTCAAAAGTGCCTCTCTAGTAACGCTCTGCAACGCAACTGATTCCGCAGCACTCTGGTCACTCGAGACGCGAGAGCACGGGAGCGCTCCAGGTGGCCGGACAGCGGCCCCCTGGTGACTCGGTGCCCGGGCAGCAAGCACGTTTCATGGGCTTGGTGACCACAAAGCGGGCATACCTGGCGCAGAAGTGTGCCAAACCCATGAAGCGTTGAGCTAAACCCATGAAGCGTGTCGTCAGATCTGGTGGCGCCGCGCCGACTGGGCGGTTCTGGCCGTGCTAGCGCAGGGCCAGCTCCACTGCCTGCTGGCGGGACAGAGCCGCGCCAAGCCGGTAGGCCTCACCGAACCTGGCGTCTCCGAGCTGCTCGCGCAGCTTCCCTTGCTCGGTGACGCGTAGTTGCTCCTCGATCGGCGACCAGCTGATGCTGCCGTCGGCCAGTGAATAGCCGATCCGGACGTCGGCAGCGCCATGAAGCCTGGCGGCTTTCAGCTCGTCATGCTGCCAGGCCGCGCAGCAGGCAGCTCCGAACAGGACCTCGCAGACGTCCAGCCGGATGCCGCTGCGCCGGGCGACTTGCAGGCACCGGCGGACCAGCGGCACCGCGTCGCCCGGCTTGCCCTCGATCAGCAGCAGGATCGCCAGGTCCTCGCGGAAGAAGTAGAGGTACACCTCGTCGCCCAGGCGTTCGGCCGCGGTGATCGCCGCCTCGAGGTGCCGCCGCGCTTGCCCGAGCGAGCCCTGGGCGATATCCAGCCCGTACAGCTGGTGCAGCTCGTTGGCCGCCAGCAGCTCGTCGCCAGACTGCCGGAAGCAGTCCAGTGCCTCTGCGCGCAGCCGCCGGTTCTCGGTAGCCGACGGCTCGGCCACCGCCAGGCATTTGAGCATTTCCCCGAGCAGCTGCCGGTCGCCGGTCGTGCGGGCGATCGCGACAGCCTGCCCGGCCAGCTCCTTCACCCGGTCCAGGTCGCCCTCGGCGAAGACCATCTCGCTCAGCAGTCCGAGCGCCCGCGCCTGCAGGACCGGTTCACCGAGGATCTCCGCCATGGCAAGCCCGCGCTCGGCATGGCCCCTGGCCTCGGCCCGCGCACTCGGATCGGCCTGGCGCAAGATCCCGAGCAGGGCGGCGGTGGCCAGCTGCGCGCCCGCCGCCAGCACGCTCGCGCCCGAGTCGTCGCGGTCGACGGCCGCTCGCAGGTAGGTCAGCACCTCGGGCTGCGCCCGGCTGACCGCGAAGCGCTGCAACGCCACCCCGAGCCGGAGCAGGTCGCCCGTCCGGCCCTCCGCCGCCAGGTAAGCGAAGACGGCACGGATGTTGTCCCAGTCGGCGTCAAGCCGGCGGAGCCAGTATCCTTGCCGGCGCCCGGTCAGCGCTGGCCCGGCCTCGCCGGCGATCCGCAGGTAGAACGCCGCGTGCCGGTCCCTGATCGCGGTGAGGTCAGCCTCCCCGGCCGACTTGAACAACTCCTGGGCCGCATACTGCCGGACGGTCTCAAGCAGCCGGTACCGGACCGTCTCGCCGCCCGGCTCCCCCGGGCGGCTGTCGCTGGCCATCCGCTCGGCTAGCACGAGGCTCTTGTCTACCAGGGAGCCGAGCAGGTCGAGCACGTCGATGACGTCGATCTCGTCGGCGGCGCAGATCGCTTCCGCGGCCTCGAGCTCGAAACCGCCAGCGAACACGGACAGCCGCCGCATCGCTTCCCGTTCAGCGGGGCTGAGCAGGTCAAACGACCAGTCGACCGTCGCCTGCAACGTCTGCTGCCGCGGGAGCGCATTGCGGCTGCCGCCGGTCAGCAGCCGGAAGCGCTGGTCCAGGCGCTCGCTCAGGTGCCGGAGCGACATCGACGAGAGCCGCGCGGCAGCAAGCTCCAGCGCGAGCGGGATGCCATCCAGCCGGCGGCAGATCGTCGCGACCAGCGGCGCGGCAGCGTCGTCGAGCACGAACTGCGGTTCATGCGACTTAGCCCGCTCGACGAAGAGCTTGACCGAGTCCGAGCCGGCCAGGTCGGCCGCGCTGATCGCATCCCGCGGCGGCAGCGACATCGAGGGCACGCGGTACACCCGCTCGCCCTCGATGCCCAGCGGCTCACGTGACGTCGCCAGGAACCTGACTCGCGGGCAGTACCGGATCACCTGCTCGCAGAACCGGGCCGCATCGTCGATCACGTGCTCACAATTGTCCAGCACGATGACGACGTCCTGGCTGTTGAGCACTTCCAGGACGGACGCGAGCACGGCAGGCCCGGAGTGGTCAGGTAGCTGCAGAGCAGCACCCACCGCACCCGGCACCATGTCACCGTCGGTGACCGCGGCCAGCTCGGCGAACCAGACGCCGTCGAGTGCGGTGTCGAGCAGTTCTACCGCGGTCTGCAGGGCGAGCCGGGTCTTGCCGCTGCCGCCCGATCCGGTAAGCGTCACCAGCCGCTCGGTGGCAGCCAGCGAGCGCACCTCGGCAAGCTCATGCTCACGGCCGACGAACGCGCTGAGCTGGCCCGGCAGGTTGTTCGGCAGGTCAGGGTTGTCCAGCGAGGTCAGCGGCGGGAAGTCAGCAGGAAGGAAGGCTGCCTGGAGCTGGAAGACCTGCTCTGGGCGGCCAAGGTCCCTGAGGCGGTGAGCGCCGAGGTCGCGCAGCGTCACACCGTCCGGCAGGGCCTCCGACACGAGTTCCGCAGTCGCGCCGGAAAGCAGGACCTGGCCGCCGTGCGCAACTGATTCCAGCCGTGCTACCCGGTTGACGGCCGGTCCGAAGTAGTCGTTGTCTCGCTCGTCGCAGGCGCCGGTGTGCAGGCCCATCCGCACGCCGATCGGCTCTTTCGTCGGCCAGACCTGCCCGGTCAGCGCGCGCTGCGCGGCGACAGCCGCGGCTACCGCCGCTTCCGCGGTGGAGAAGGCCGCGCAGAACGCGTCGCCGATCGTCTTGAAGACGTAGCCGCCAGCCTGCTCGATCGTGCTGCGGAGGATCTCGTCGTGCCGCCGCAAGGCCAGCGTCATGGCCTCGGGCTCTGCCTCCCACATCCGCGTCGATCCCTCGATATCGGTGAACAGCAAGGTCACCGTGCCGGTGGGGAGCTGGACCGGATTTTGCACGTGCACACGATACGCGGCGCCAGTGACCATCCGGCGACCAGCCGGGCGGGGCCTTGCAGCGGCTCGCGCCCGGCTGGAACCTGCGCTAGAACATCGTCTTCGCCACTTCCGCGAGGCGGCCTAGCCGACGGCGACATCCGTGCCGGCGCTGCTGGTGGCCCGGGGCCGACGGCTAATGGTCCTACCGCTGAAGCCACAGCCTGTAGACGATAAAAGTCGGTACTCCGACTATCGGGCCGAGATCATCTGGGAAGAGCCGGAGCGCATCAGCTGAGGGTTGCGGCTCGGCGACTGTGTCCACCACGAATCCCGCGTCGGCGAATGCGCCGAGGACGGCCGCAAGCGGCCTGCGCCAGAAATGCTGAGTCACTTCTATGTCGGCCTTGCTCCAGTTATCGGAGACCAACTCGGTGTCGAAGTAACCGCCGCGTTGGTAACGCGTGCGGGGGCCGAATGGGTGATCGAGTGAGATGACGGCCCAGCCGCCCGGCCGCAGGGCGGCGGCGAACGACTGCAGGGGAACGCTCCAGTCTGCGACGTAGTGCAACGCCAGGGAGCAAGTGATGCCGTCTAGCGACCTAGGTTCCAGCGGCAGCGGGTGCGCAAGGTCAGCGACGAAGAATCTGCCGCGGCCGGCGCAGCGGCGCTGAGCTTCCTCGATCATCCGGGGACTGATATCGACTGCAACGACATCAGCGCCCTGATCCAGCAACCACTCTGCCTGTGCTCCCGATCCGCATCCAGCATCTAGCACTGCGGCACCGCGCAGATTGCCAGGTACTAGCGCCCGGAGAGCAGGCCGCTCTAGCAGCCCGTTAAATGGCCCGTCATCGGTGGTCGACGACCAGACCGCCGCCAGCTCGTCGTACGCCTCGCGAGTCCGGAGTGTGTGCTCAGCTTGGCTCTCAGGCATGTCAACGGTCACCGGCAGAGCCTAACGACGGGCGCAACGAGCGACAAGGATCGGTCTGGAGGCCAGCGACGACGTGAACCAGCCCTGAGTGAGCAGAAGCGGTCCGGTGACGTTGACCTCGAACTCGTGGCGGATGTTGGCCGCGGGGATGTCGACGGTGGAGCCGCCCTCGCCTATGCCCGCGTTGTTCACCAAAGGGTGGCGTTAACGCACCGGCCGCCGCGCTCACGGCCGGGTAGCGCGGACGGCGCGTCCAAGTTGCCGGCTCCCGGCTAGGTCTGCTCGTCGAGGGACTCGGGTAAACATTCGGTTCTCCGATGGCCCGGTAGTTCCCAAGTCCGCGGTGAACGGGTCGTCAGCCGGTCGCGTTGAGCCAGCGGACTGGCGCGCCGTCACCGGCCCGGCGGAACGGCTCAAGCTCAGCGTCCCACGCCTCGCCGAGCAGCAGCCGAAGCTCGTCTTCCAGCGAGCCGCCGAGTGCGGGATGCCGCGGTCCGTGGCGGTCGCGCAGGTCGCGCAACCCACGGGACTCGCGCAGATCGAGCGAGTCAGCCGGATCTCCGTCAGCACGTGAGTTCGCGGACTTGGCCGACGCGGCCAGGGCCATCGCCGCGCGAAGCCGGTTCTCCGGGATCACGATGTCCCCGTTCGCCGCGATGACCGCGCAGAACGTGCCGAGCGCCGGAGTGGAGCTGTAGCGGACCGCGTCGCAGCCGGGGCTCGCATCCTCAGTGACCTCGAACCGCACCAGGTTCCAGCTCGCGAGCGCCGAGCTGATCGCGCCCGCGGAACCCGGGCTGCCGTTCCACTGCAACTCACCGCGCATCGCCCCGGGCGACGCAGGCTGGTCGACCCACGGAATGCTGACAGGCACGCCAATAGCCCCGGCTACCGCCCACTCAATATGCGGGCACAGCGCCGGGGGCGCACAATGCACGTGCAGCACACCACGTACGGACACCCGAAACCTCCCTGCAGCAGACGAGGATGCGTCTTCCCCAACGACCTCGTCCGCCCGGGATCCGGGCCGTGCTCGCAGGTACCGTGCTCGCGGTACCGTGCTAGCACTCGCCGTTCTGGCTAACAACGTGCTGACGATCTTCCGCCAATCATTGTGCCCTACGACCTAGGCGTGCACCAGCACCACCCGTGCCAAGCCCGGCGCGCCGTGTTGTGATGGAGAGGTGACACAGGGCGCTGCACTTGCTGACGCGGAGAGCGCCGCGCTGTTATTTACCGCCGAGATGTACGGGCTGCAGCTCGACCAGCTCGCCGAGTTACTCAGCGGCACGCCCCGCCAAGCCAAGGCGACCGTCGCCCGCTGGACTGGTGACGGCCTGGCTGACTCTGGCGTTCTCAGCCAGGGACCGCCGTGGGTCTGGCTCACCAGGCGCGGACTGCAGGCCTGCGGTCTGCCGTACGCGGCCTCGTCGCCCGCACTCGGGCGGCTCGGGCACATCCGCGCAGTCGCTGCCGCCCGGCTGGCGCTTCAATCGGTTCCCGGTTACCGCAATGGCAGCGCACACTGGCGCAGCGAGCGCCGCCTGCGGGCCCGGATCGGCAGCCAGCGCGCTGCGCGCGATCATCTGCCCGATGCCGAAGTGCACTGGCCGGATGTTCCCGCATCCGGTGTGTCGCCCGACTGGGCTGGCGAGTGCTGGGCCATCGAGGTCGAGCTCACGCCGAAGACGGTCACCCGCACGATCGCGATCATGCGCGAGTTGCTCGCCCGCACCGGCGATTACGGCTGCCCTGCCGCGGAAGCGCGCGTCACCGGCCTGCCGCCGCGGCACCTCCGGGCCATCTACCTGTGCTCCCCGGCAGCGACCGGAACAGTGCTGCGCGCCAGAGAGGCGCTCGGCAGCCTGAGCGCCCGCATCGAAGTGCGCGCCCTCCCGCCCTCCGCTTATCTGCCCGCCAGGACGCCGGCGTGATCGGTACGACAGCGTGATGGGGAGTGCAGGATGACCGCACGGCTGGCGCTGCGCGGGCTCGCTATCGTCGCGGTCGCGTTAGTCGCGATCGGGCTGCTGCCCGTCACGCTCGTAGCTGCCGTCGCCGTCGGGGTTGCCTGGCACAGCGGCTGGCAGCCCGCCCGGCTGTACCGCGCGGCAGCCTGGAGCCTGCCCATGCTTGCGGTCTGGCTCGCTGCCACCGCGATCACCCGGCACTCGCTCGCCCCGGCCTCGCCGCAGCAGGCCTGGCTAGCGCTCAGCCGCGGACGCTACCTGGCGGCCGCCGTACTGATCGCGCCGATTGCGGTACCCGCCGGGTTACTGGCCGGCGGCCTGGCCTGGTCATTCCGGCTGGCCTCGATGACCGCTCAGGCGGCAGGCCGGTCGCCAGCTGCCGCGGTTAGCTTCGATGACCGTCAGTGGCGGCACCAGGTGCGCGCGGCCAAGGCGCTGATCGCCGCGCCCGGCGCCGTTCCGCTGCTGACAGCGCGCGGGGACTTCGCGGCCGGCGCCGTCATCCGCACGGCCGGGCATCCGGCCGGGCGGCTGACTGTCCTGCCAGCCAGCCGTCTCCGCTCCCATCAGATAGTGATCGGCGGCACCGGAACCGGCAAGAGCACGCTGCTCCTCCGGCTCTGGGCCGCCTACCTGGCGACCGGGCTACAGCGGCACGCGGCCAGGCTCGCCGGGCCGCCGCTGATCGTGGTACTTGACTGCAAGGGCGGTGGCGACGCCCGCCGGATAGCTGACCGCGCACGCCGCATCCTGTATGAAACAGGGGCCAGAAACGTGGCTATCTGGCCCGATGAAGCCTCCTTGTCGCTGTGGACACTGCCGCCCAGGCAGTTGATCAGCACGCTGGTCGACCTGATCGAGCACGGCACCGGCGGGGCGGCGTACTACACCGACGTGATGGAAGCCGTCGTCATGCTCGCCGTCGAGGCGCCGCCGGGGCCTCCGGCCAGCACCGCGGAGTTCCTCACCAGACTGGACTCCGGCTGGCTCAGCCTCGCTTACGCCGCGGGCGGGTACGACGAGCAGCTGGCACTGGCCCGGTCAGCCGCCCGCCAGGTACCCGACATCGCGCTGCGCTTCCGGACCCTGTTCCGCCGCCTCGGGCCGGGCCTCGATGGTCCCGGCAACCTCGGCGACGCCGACGCCTGGTACTGCATCCTGGAGGGAACGGCCGAGGTCGCAGTCGCCGAAGCCCAGGCCCGCGCGCTGGTCGACGTGCTGGCGAGCTTCGTTGCCGGGCCTGCCAGCGCAGCCGGTCAGCCGCCGCGCCAGGTGCTCCTCGCAGTCGATGAGTTCAGCGCGGTGGCGCGGCGGCTGCCTATCTGGCAGCTGTACGAGCGCGCGCGGTCGCTCGGCCTCTCGGTCCAGGTGTCCGCGCAGTCCTGGCACGGGCTGGCAGCCCGTCAGGACGACCGGTACCGGCTCGCCGCGACCGCCGAAGGCGGCATCTGGCTGCTCGGCACACCGCATCCCGATCCGGTCACCGCGCTAGCCGGCCAGCGCGCTGCGCTCAGCACCAGCCGCCAGCTGGCCGGACGGTTGCGCTGGACCAGGCACGGAAGCTCGCAGTTGCGGGATGTACCGGTCGCGGACCCGAACCGCGTCCGCGCTCTCGAACCCGGCCAGGCCGCCTACATCCACCACGGCGGCGTCACCTTCACGCAGGTCAAACGGCTAGTTGCGGGCCCCGCAGCGCTCGCGACGGCACCTCGGGACGGGCAACCCGCGGCACCGCCGGAGCCGGCGCTGCCAGACTCAGCGGCGCCTGACACCATGAGGCTGGCAACCGGCGACCGCCTCCCGGACGTGGCCGGGCTGCTCGACGCTGCTTTCGGACCGGCGCCCGGATCGCCACCATGACCCGCGCGCTCGCGGGCGGCCGGGGGGCGGGCTACCCCGTTTCCGGAAGAAAATATCTGCTGGCCCGGCCGCTGCTGGCGGTGACGCGGCCGATCCGCCACGGGCGGCCGGCCCGGCTCGCCGTACGGCTGCTGGCCGTCGTGGCGGCAGGCGCCCTCGCCGTGTTCGCGACGGGCTGGCAGCCGGCCAGCCTGTCAGTCATGACGGGCGCGCTGACCTGGCTCCTCTGCACCGGCGGGAGCGACCTGGCCAGGGATCGGCGTAACTGAGGCCATCGCCGGGGATGCCAGGGACGTGCTGACCGCAATCCTGGCAGCGCTCGGCGCGGCCCTGGTCTTCGGCATGTCCTCGGTCGCTGAGCAGCGCAGCACCAAGCGCGTCCAGACCCGGCGGGCTGGGTCCCCGCGGATCCTGCTGGACCTGGTGCGCCAGCCGCTGTGGGTGGCAGCCATCGGCGGCACGCTGCTGGGATTCACCCTTCAGGTCATCGCGCTGGGGTTCGGACCGCTGGCGCTGGTACAGCCGATCCTGGTGTTCGACCTGATCTTCGCGACGCTCATCAACGCGTACCTGCGCCGCACGTGGGACCGGCAGATACTCCTCGGCGTCGTAGCCTGCGCCGCGGGAATCGGCGGCTTCCTGGCGATTGCCCGCCCGTCCGGCGGTCACACAGATGTCGGCTTTCTCGTCATTTTGCCGCTCGCTGCCGGCCTGGCGGGCGGCGTCGGCGGCTGCCTCGCCGTGGCCAAGCGGAGCGAGACCCTCCGGCCGCTCGCGCTGGCGCTAGCCACTGGCATCAACTACGGCGTCGCGGCATTCCTGGTGAAAATCGTGGTCGGGCGGGGCTTTCCGGGGCTGCTCACAGACTGGCCGATCTACGCGCTGGCAATCGTCGGCCCGGTCGGCTTCATCCTGAACCAGGATGCCTTCCAGACGGGCACCCTGATCGCGCCGGTCCTCTCGATTATCACCGCGTGCGATCCGATCATCTCGATCGCGCTTGCGGCCGTCTGGCTCGATGAGACCCTCAACAGCACCCCGCTGGGAATCGCCGGCGAAGTCATCGCGCTGATCCTGATGGTCACGGGCATCACGGTCATCGCGCACCGGGCGCCGCATGTCGCTCCGGCGCGGGCTGGGCCGGCCCGCCCCGAGCCAGCACAGGGCCAGCGGGCAAGCTGGACTGGACGGGGTTGACAGCTGAAACGGAGGCACGCCATGCCCGACGAGACCAGGCACGAATCTGCCGATCTTGAGGACTACGAGGTGCTGGACGCCTCCGACACGCTGGATGCTCAGCCCGGCGTCGATCCGCTGGACCGTGGCGTCGCCCCGCCGGAGCGGTGGTCAGCCGGGATCCGGTACGGCACCACCGAGTCCGAGCAGGAGCGGGGTGAGTCGCTCGACCGGTTGCTATCCCAGGAGGAGCCGGACTTCGGCGAGGAACTGGACGACGAGGACCTCGACAACGAGCAGCTAGCCAGGATCGTCCGCAGGTCGTCCGGCGAGGATCTGGGCGAGGAGGATCTTGACGGCCTGCTGCTGGACAACGGTCCCGATCCCAGGGCCGGACGGCTGGTGGCGCAGGACGAGGGAGCCCATACGCCAGCCGAGGCTGACCTGATTGCCCGCGACGCCGGCATCGACGGCGGCGCGGCGAGTGCCGAGGAAGCGGCTATGCACGTGGTCGATGATGACGACACCGATGTCCGGTCAGAGTAGCCGCTAGCCGGCCGCGAAGCTGGTATCGCCTGGCAGGCACCTACTGCTCTCAGCGGCCGCGGTGTGGCGCTCTGTCACAATGACTCAGATGCTGGGTCACGTCCTGTTCGTGCTGGCGATGATCGTTGTCATCGTCCTCGCGCGGATGATCGCGGACCGCCTGAACGTGCCGTACACCATAGTGCTGACCCTCTGCGGCCTCGTCTATGCGGTGCTGCCCGGGCCCCACCTTGGTCTGAATCCGCACCTGCTCCTGCTGCTGGTAATACCGCCACTGCTCTACAGCGCCGCCCTGCGCTCGAGCCTGCTCGCGATCAAGGCGGACTGGCGGCCCATCACCAGCCTGTCCGTCGTGCTCGTGCTGGCAACCGCGTTCGCGGTCGGCGCGCTCGTCGCGCTCCTCGTGCCCCGGATCACGCTGGCAGCCGGACTCGTGCTCGGCTCGGCCGTCGCGCCCACCGATCCTGTCGCGGCGCTCTCCATCGGCAGGCGGGTTGGCCTGCCGCCCCGCCTGCTGACACTGATCGGCGGAGAGGGACTGCTCAACGACGCGACCGCGCTGACTACCTGGCAGGTAGCCGTGGCAGCGACTGTTGGCGGCGGCTTCTCGATCGCGCTGGCCGCGGGCAGGTTCGTGCTTATCGCCGGCGGCGGGCTGCTGATCGGAGCGGCCATCGGTTACCTGCTCCGGCTTGCCCGGCCAGCGCTGCGGGATCCGCTGATCGCCAACGCGGTTTCGCTGGCAACGCCGTTCGCCGCGTACGTAGCCGGCGAGGAAGCGCATGTCTCCGGTGTGCTGGCTGTGGTCATCGCCGGCCTCATGGCCAGCCACGATTCGCCGCGCAGTGAGTCCGGGGCCAGCCGGCTGCAGACGGATGCCGTCTGGGGGCTGGTGGATTTCCTGCTTGAAGGCCTGGTGTTCCTGCTGATCGGCCAGCAGCTGCCGATAGTCCTGCGCGGCCTCAGGGACGAACCAGCCGGGCTCACTGCCGGCGCAATCGTCGTCACGCTAGTCGCCGTGCTGGCCATCCGGCCGCTCTGGCTCGTGCTGACCCAGACGATCCCCGGCTGGCTCGGCTGGCGGCTTGGCCACCGTAACCCGGCCCTGAACGGCCGCGAGGTCATCGCACTGACGTGGGCAGGGACCCGAGGCGTCATAACCTTCGCGGCGATCTTCTCGGTGCCGCTCACGACGAACACCCACCGGCCGTTCCCCGATCGCGACCTCCTCCTGCTGTGTGCATACATGGTCGTGCTGGTGACGCTGGTGGGACAGGGGCTGACGTTCAGCCCGCTGCTTCGCCGGCTCGGTCTCTATGCAAATGCGGCCGAGGATGCGCAAGTCCGGCACGACGCGCGGCTGGCTGCGCTTGGCGCGGCCCGGACTGCGGTGAACGACATGCAAGCCGGCCATGAGATTACTGCCGAACTGGCCGATCGCCTCCGCGCGACGATCGCGCGCCGGATAGAGCGGGCCGCCCGTCAGATCAACATGGTGGAGGAGGCCGAAGGTGAGCTCAGGGCGACACCGGAACTTCAGGTGACCGTCCTCGCCCAGCAGGCAATAATCGACGCGCAGCGCGAGGAACTGCTGCGTTGGAGGGACAGCGGCCGCCTGCCCGACGAGAGCCTCCGCCGGCTGCAACTCGAACTCGACCTCGAGGAGCGCGGGCTGCCCGAAACCTAGCGCCGGCCGCCTTGACTTCGGCTAGCTGACCGGCGCGCGCCACAGATCAGTGATGGAAACGCCCACCTGCGCCAGCAGCCGCCGCAGCACCGGCACGGACAAGCCGATGACATTACCTGGATTGCCGTCAACGCTGTCCACGAAAGCCGCTGCGCGACCATCGATGCTGAAGGCCCCTGCCAGCGACAGCGGCTCCCCGGAAGCGACATACGCCGCGATCTCGGCGTCAGTCGGGCTACCGAACCTGATGGTGGTCGCGGCCGCAGCGGTCGCCCGCTGGCTGGTCCGGCTGTCGATCAGGCAGTGGCCGGTATACAAGGTGCCCTCTGATCCGGAGAGCCGTTTCCACACGGCAATCGCGTCCCCGGGCGAGGCCGGCTTGCCGAGCGCGTCGCCGTCGAGGTCCAGCATCGAGTCGCAGCCGAGCACCAGTGCGTCCGGGCGGAGCGCCGCTACCGCGGCAGCTTTGCGCTCGGCTAGCGCGACGGCCAGATCCGCAGTCGCGAGGCCGTCGTCGTTGGTCTCGGCCACGCCGCTGACGATCACCTCGGGATCGAATCCGGCATCGCGCAGCAGGCGCAGCCGGGCCGGGGAGCCAGACGCCAGGACGAGCACCGGAGCCGCCGCAGAGGTCATGGCCGACACCATAACGGCACGGGCCCCCCCATCGGGGAGGGCTCGGCGCCCGGGAGTTGGTGCGGTCCTGCCGTTAACCGGGCTGGGGGCCGGTGGCCACCGGACGGTCCGGATCGGTGATCCAGTCAGACCACGAGCCGACGTACAGCGCGGCAGGGACGCCCGCCAGGGTCAGTGCGAGCAGTTCGTGGGCGGCGGTCACACCCGAGCCGCAGTACACGCCTACCTGCTGCGCGGCTCCGGAGTCGTGCACGCCATCGCCTGCGGCCTCGACGCCCAGGTCCGCGAACCTGGCCTGAAGGTCGGATGCCGGGCGGAACCGCCCGTCTGCCGTGACATTCTCCCCGGTGGGCGCGCTGATGGCGCCGGGGATATGGCCGGCTACCCGGTCGACGGGCTCGGTCTGCCCGCGGTAGCGAGCCGGGGCCCTGGCGTCCAGCAGGATGCCCGACCTGGCCAGCGCGCCGGCCCTGGCAGCGTCGAGCACCGGCAACTGACCTGGACGAGCGGTGAAATCGCCTGCCGCCGGCGCCATGCCGTCCGTGCTCACCGGGAGCCCGGCAGCCTCCCACGCCCGGAAGCCGCCGTCGAGAACCCGCACCCTGTCGTGGCCGAAGTACCGGAGCATCCACCATGCCCGTGCCGCGGTGGTCGAGTCCGCCTCGTCACAGACCACGACATCCCGGTCCGACCGCACGCCCGCGGCGCGCATCGCGGCCTCGAAGTCCGCAGCCTCAGGCAGCGGGTGCCGTCCTCCATCGCCCGGCGGCCCGGCTAGCTGCCCGTCAAGGTCGACGTAGGAAGCACCCGGCACGTGACCCGCCCGGTAGCTGTCAATGCCAGGCGGCCCGCCCAGCCGCCAGCGCACGTCGATCACGACGGGCGGCTGGTCGCCCTCGAGCGCCTCAGCTAGCTCGGCAGGGCTTGTGAGCGGGTTGCCGGTCAGCGCGCCTGCCGCCCCGTTGTTACCGGCGGGTAGTGCAGACATGGGTACGGTTCACCCGGCCTTCCTGTGGATAACGTTCAGCCTGTGGATAACTCGTGGATAACTGTGCACAACGGGCTGAAGTGCGGTGCGATCCCCCCCGACACCTGTGGATAAACCTAACGCCAACCTGCCTCACATCACGCTACGTGAGACAGCAACGGCACCCGTTGGTCACCTGCTGTTAGCGAACCGTGCATCCCGATGAGCGCAGATTCGCGCGGCTCCGTGACCGTCGCCACCACCGCTGCCGGGCCCCGAGCGGCCGCGATGACATCGCCGATGCGGTCAGACACCCGCGCGTCCACCGGCCCGAACCACCCGGCCTCGATCGCCTCATCCCGGCAGGCGATCCACGCACTGTCACCGAGCGTGTCCCGCCATGCCGCTAGGACGTCACTGGCCGCACCGGGCCGTGCGTAAACGTGCCGGGCGCGCGGCTCGCCGCCGAGCAACGCGACCCCGTGCCGCAATTCCGGCACTGCGTCGGCGTCGACGCGGCGATCCGGCGGCACGTCGACCATGCCGTGATCGGCCGTGACGTACAACGCAGTGCCGGCCGGGATAGCAGCGGCGATCTGCTCAGCGAACAAGTCCACATGCCGCAGCTGGTGCCGCCACGCAGCCGAGGTGCAGCCGAGCACATGCCCGGTGGCATCGAGGTCACCGGTGTACACCATCGCCAGCGCGCGCGGCTGGTCCGCGAGCGCTGTCGCGGTGCGCGCCACGAGCGCGCCCAGCGTCTCCGCTGACCGGTAGTCGGCTCCGCGCATTGCCGCGACCGACAGGCCCGACTGCTTGAACGCGCCACTGGCAATGCGGAACGCACCGACGCCGGCCGCGGCAGTCCGCTCGAAGATCGTGGCGTACGGCTGCCACTGCTCGGGGTCTACCGACTTGTCCCAGCGCAGTCCATTCAGCAGCTGACCCGTCGACGGCACCCGCACCTGGTAACCGAGCAGCCCGTGCTGACCGGGCGGGCGAGCGGTGCCGAGAGAGCCGAGGCTAGTGACGGTCGTCGACGGGAAGCCTGCAGTCAGCCAGCATCCGGTCTCGGTCAGCCCGGACAGGAACGGCGCCGCGGACCGGTGGGCACGCAGCAGATCCCAGCCGAGCCCGTCCACGACGAGCAGGCACGCCCGGCTTACCTGCGGCAGTCCGAGCGCATTCGCCGCCTCCGGCACCGCCAGTGAGGCAAGCAGCGACTGGCTGAAGTCCGCGAGCGTGCTCCGCCCGTAGCCAGGCAGCACTGGCGCATCCGCCTGCTCCCCCGAGCTAACTGCCCCCGCCGTCGTCACGGGCGGCTTGTCGCCTCGGTCAGCGCCTGAGCGAAGGTGATGACCTGCTGGACCGCCTCGGGACCGTCAGCGGCTTCGCTCACGCGGACGGTCAGGTCATCCGCGGTCATCGTGCCGGCGTAGCCATGATCGGCCTCGCAGGTCTCGTCGCCGCAGTGCGCGGGCTCGATCTCGATGTGCGAGAGCACATTCCAGCCGATCGTGAGCACCACCTCGCTCGGGGCCGTGGCACCGGGAACGTACGACGCCGGGTCCGGGATGACCCTGGTCAGCGCCACCGATGAGATCCGCGAGTGCCGGACGGCCTCGGTGCTGGTCTCGGCCTGCGGACGCGACTGCGGATCGGCTTCATCGGCCGGGTACTCGTCGGTGTGTGAGTAAACGAGGCGGGTCGGCGTCAGCGCCATGACCGTCACGTGCCGGCGCACCTCCATGCCCGGATCGAAGTGGGCGTCATGAACCACGACGAACGACACCACGGATTCAGCGCCCACAGCCGATGACACCGCGTCGTAGACCAGGCCGGGGTAATAGCCGCTTCGCTCTATGGCGGACTGCATTCCGCCGGAAGCCGCCCTCGTTTCGCTCATTCTCCCATCCTGCACCGTCTACGGCCTCTCCTTCACCAGGTGGGGCAGACTTCTCGCGCCGCACACCGAAACTCGGCTAGCTCAGCAGGTAGTGCAGCACCGCCATGTCCCCCGCCATCGCTACGCCGGCGAGCGTCATGCGCCCTGCCTGCCGACCGTCGGCCAGCAACCGGGGCGCTCTCGCGTCAGCCACCAGCATCGGCGCGATGGCGAGCAGGAATTCGTCGGCGAGGCCAGCGGACAGGAACTGCGCGAGCAGGTGAGCGCCGCCCTCTACCAGGAGGCGTCCGACTCCGCGGCTCACCAGATCGGCAAGTATCCAGTGCAGGTCCAGGCGATCGGTCCCTGCAGCCGCGCGGTCGGCCGGCCCAGCGACCACGACGGCGGCGCTGCCCAGCCGTGCTGCCAGGTCTGACGCGACAGCCGGATCGGTGTACACCAACGGCCGGTCGGCGGCCGGGGCGAAGAACCGCGCCTGAGGTTCTAGCGCTCCGCTGCACGTTATCGTCACCCGCCGCGGAGTGGCGGCGCGCCCGAGCTCAAGAAGGCGCTGCCGTCGCCCCGCCGAGCGCACCAGCAGCCGCGGATTGTCGGAGCGGATGGTTTGAGCCCCGACCAGGATGGCGTCGCTGGAGGCCCGCAGTTCATCGACCCGGTCCAGGTCGGCCTCATCAGACAGCACCAGCCGGGTGCCTGAGGCGTCGTCGATATAACCGTCAGCGGACATGGCAGCCGACAGGAGCACGTACGGCCGCTCGGTCACCTGCTGCCTCCTCGCTGCCGCCGAACCTACCCGGCACCATCCTGCGCCATGAGCACCGGGCTGCACCGTGCTGACCGTAGGCTCCGGTGTCATGGTCTGGGGCGGGCTGCGGCTGGCGGCAACGCTGCTGACGGCTGTCCCGCTCCCCGGCAGCGCGGCCGCCCGCAGCGCGCCGGATCGCCGGACCGCCGCGGCCGCAATGTACTGGGCGCCCGTGGTCGGCCTGATGCTCGGAGCGGTAGCGGCCGGGGTCCTGCTGGCTTGCCGCGCCGGGCACTCAGGCCCGCTGCTCGCGGCCGTCCTGGCAATCGGAGTCCTGGCCGCGCTCACCCGGGGCTTGCACCTGGACGGACTCGCCGACCTGGCGGACGGCCTGGGCAGCGGTCAGCCGGCGGACCGGGCACTGCAGATCATGAAGCAGTCCGACATCGGGCCGTTCGGCGTTCTGACCATCGTGCTGACCGTCCTGATCCAGGTCAGCGCGCTGGCGAGGGCGGAGGCGATCGGCCGCGGACCGGTGGCAGCGGCGGCAGCCGTGGTCACTGCGCGGATTGCGATCATGCTCGCGTGCCGCCGCGGTGTGCCGTCCGCGCGGCCCGACGGGCTCGGCGCACTCGTCGCCGGCACGGTGCGCGTGCTGCCTGCTGCCGTGCTCGCGCTTGCCGGACTCGCAGCGGCCGGCGCCTTCGGCTGGATCTACCCGGCCGCCATGGCCATCGCCTTGCTGGTGTCGCTGGCGCTCACTGCGCTCGCGACGCGGCGCCTCGGCGGAATCACCGGCGATGTGCTCGGTGCCGTGGCCGAAGTGACGGCGGCGGCCTGCCTGCTCGTCACGGCCTTCAGCTGACCGTCAGCGCGGCCGGGAACCAGGAGTCAGGCCAGCGCCGCCGCAAGCCGGCTGGCGTACTGCGCCGCCTCCTCGTCGCTGTCATAGCGGCTGCGCGGCCAGAAAAATCCGCGCAGCCCGTCTCCCTTCGTCCGCGGCACGACATGGAAATGCAAGTGCGGCACGCTCTGACTGACCACGTTGTTCGCGGCCACGAAAGTGCCTTCAGAACCGAGCGCCGCGGGCATCACCTCGCTGACCCGCTGGACGCGCAGGAAATACGGACCGACTAGCGCGGCCGGCAGGTCCGCGAGTGTCCGGGCGTGCTCGCGCGGCGCCACGAGCACATGCCCCTTGAACACCGGCCGGCTGTCAAGGAACGCCACCACCACGTCATCTGACAGCACGAGGTGAGCCGGAACGACTCCGGCGATGATGTCGCAGAACGTACACTCGCCGATCGCACTGCCCTCCTGCCCACCGCCCGCGAGCCCCGCCCCATGCTGGCCCGGTGACCGGGCCGGCCACTGCAGGGACGATAACCTGCCGCCATGGCGGCTGACGGACGACGGCACGTGCTGGCAATCGGCGGGTTCGGCCCGGCGCGAGAGCAGGACCTGCGGCTGCCCCCGCTGATCGGCCACGCCCTCGAGCTGTCCGGTGCGGGGCATCCCAGGGTCTGCGTGCTGAACACCGCGGCCGGCGATGACCCCACCAGCTACGTGCGGATCTACTCCATGCTGTCGGACTCCGGCGCGCGGCCCTCGCACCTGCAGCTGTTCCCGATGCCGAACGTCTCCGACCCGGCGGACTTCCTGCTGAGCCAGGACGTGATCTTCGTCGGCGGCGGCAGCGTCGCCAACATGGTCGCGGTGTGGCGGGTGCACGGCCTGGACGACGTCATGCGCAAGGCGTGGGAGACCGGGATCGTGCTAGCCGGAGTCAGTGCGGGCGCGATCTGCTGGTTCCGCGGCGGCACGACCGATTCCTTCGGTCCTGTCCTGCGGCCGTTCACCGCGGGCCTGCAATTCCTGCCGGGTAGCTACTGCCCGCACTACAGCTCCGAGCCGACCCGGCGTCCTGCCTACGAGGCGCTGGTCGCAGACGGCACGCTGCCGGCGGGAATTGCCTGTGACGACGGTGCCGCCGCGCACTTCGCTGATGCCGCGCTGGCCGGCGTCGTCGCCCAGCGTCCGGGGGCCACCGGCTACCTCGTCCGGCCAGACGGGGCAGGCCGCAGCACGTCCGAGCCGCTGGACGTCGGCACCCTGCTGCCGGACTGAATGCCGCTGCCCTGCTGGGCGCCGCGCAACGGCCAGCTGCGCCCGTCCGGCTGGCATCCGACCCAGGTCTGACCACAACCAGCCGCAAGGCTGACGGCATCCGCCGCAGGCCGGCATACCCTTGACCCGTGTCCGCTCTGTACGCCTGGCTGCGCAGTCACCAGCTGCTCGTGGATGGCGTACTGGCATGTGCGCTCGGACTGCTCGGCCTCCAGCAGCTGCTCCAGGGCCCGTGGACCCAGCGGACTGCCTGCCTGCTGCTGGTGGCAGCAGTCTTCGTCCGGCGGAAGGTCCCGGCGACGGCGTTCTGCATCGGCGCGGCCGGAGGCGCCGTGCAGGTAGCCGGAGGGGAATTCGTCAGGGCCTCGCCGCAACCGTCCGATATCGCGATGCTTGTTCTGCTTTATACCGTCGCCGCCTACCGGCCCCGCAGCGCCTCCGTCCCGGCCTTGCTTATCTGCCTGGCCGGATCGGTCGTCGCGGCTGCGGTCTGGATGCCGGGCAGTGGTCCCGCTGGCCAGGGTCCGCCCGGGCATGATCAGCCCGCGCAACTCGCGTTTGCCGCTGCCCTGCTGAGCGGCTGCGTTCTGCTCGCCTGGGTACTGGGCGACTCAATGCGCTACCGCCGCGGTTACTACGCCGCGCTGGAGGATAAAGCTGCCCGGCTGGAGGCGGAACGGGACGCGCAGGCCAAGATCGCGGCCGCGGCAGAACGCGCCAGGATCGCCCGCGAGCTGCATGATATCGTCGCGCACCACGTCAGCGTCATGGTCGTGCAAGCCGATGGGGCTCAGTACGCATTGCGCAGCGACACCGGCCGGGCCGAGACGGCGCTCACCGCTATCTCCGCTACCGGACGGCAGGCGCTGACCGAGATGCGCAGACTGCTCGGCGTGCTGCGGACGGCCGATGAGCGGTCCGGGCTGGCGCCCGTGCCCGGTCTCGGCGAGCTGCGCGAACTTCTCGACCAGGTCCGGGCGGCCGGGCTCGAGGTCGCCTACACCCTGACCGGAACCCCCCGCGAGCTGCCCGAAGGCGCGGAGCTGGCGGCTTACCGGGTCGTACAAGAGTCCCTGACCAACACCCGGAAGCACGCGGGCCTCGCCGCCACGGCCGCTGTCACCCTCCGCTACGAGCCCGGCGGACTGACTGTCGAAGTGACCGACGACGGCGTGGCCACCCCGTCCAGCGGTCCGACCGGCCACGGTCTGGCGGGCATGCGCGAGCGCATCGCGGTGTACGGCGGCACGGTCGAGGCCGGGCCGCTGCCAGGCGGCGGATTCGGCGTTACCGCCCGGCTGCCCTGCCCGACCGAAGCGAGGCAGCCGGCAGCGCACCGGCCTGATCCGCCGCAAGACGAGAGCAAATCAGACCCGGCCGGAAACGGGCTTGGTCTCGGCTGGTCTGGTTCACCCGGCCTGTCTGGTGCGGCCCGGTGAACGCTATTGAACCGGGCGGCGCCTCGGCCTGCTCACTGATCAGGATCATCCTGGTGGACGACCAGGAACTTGTGAGAGCCGGATTCCGGATGGTCCTGGACGCTCAGCCCGACATGCAGGTCGTCGGCGAGGCAGCGGACGGGGCGGCGGCCATCGACCTGGCCCGGCGACTGCACGCTGACGTAATGGTGATGGATGCCCGGATGCCACGGGTCGACGGGGTCGACGCGACCCGGCAGATCCGGCATGCGGGCGACCTGCCCCGGGTGCTTATGCTGACCACTTTCGACCTGGACGAGTATGCGTTCGCGGCGTTGAAGGCTGGGGCGAGCGGCTTCTTGCTCAAGGACGTGCCGCCAGAAGAGCTGCTGTTCGCGATCCGGGCAGTTCACTCCGGCGACTCAGTGGTCGCGCCGTCGACAACCCGCCGGCTGATCGACCAGTTCGCCGCGCTGCTGCCTGGCGGCGAGCACGCTCCCCCGAGCGAGCTTGCCGAGCTCACTGACCGGGAACGCGAGGTCCTGACGCTGGTCGCGCAGGGCCTGTCGAATGGCGAGATAGCCCAGCGCCTGTTTGTCTCCGAGGCGACTGTCAAGACCCACGTCGGTCGGGTACTGGCCAAGCTGGGCCTGCGCGACCGGGTACAGGCAGTGGTCTATGCCTACGAGCATGGCCTTGTCCGGGCCGGTCAGCGTCCGTAGGCCCGAGGCCGCGAGCGAACCGGGCAGATCTGGAGCTTCCGGGTGACAATGCCGACATACCTGGCGGTGTGACGCACCAGTCAAACCGGCGAGGTGAGCCTGTGGGGCTGACGGGGCATAACTTCCTCATGGGGCTGGCCTATGAACGGCTTGGCGCCGGACCGCCGTTGGTGCTCTTGCACGGGATCGGGCATCGGCGACAGGCCTGGAATGCTGTCTTGCCGCGCTTGGCGCCGTATCGGGATCTGATCGTGGTGGACCTGCCCGGCCACGGTGAGTCGCCGCCCCTGGAGACCTCCGGGCGCACGGTGGGTGATGCGCTCGTGGCTGACATCCTGGATCTCCTGGACGATCTCGGACTTGAGCGGCCGCATCTGGCCGGAAGTTCGCTCGGCGGCCGGATAGCGCTGGAAGCAGCCGTCCTTGACCGCGCAGCCACCGTCACCGCTCTGTCCCCGGCCGGGTTCTGGCGGAGTTCCCGAGAACTTACCTACGCCCGCGCGGTGTCCAAGGCCATGCAGGCGGCCGGACGCCTTGTCGGGCCACTCGGGCCGGTGCTTGCCCACTCGACCATCGGCCGGGCGGCGATCTACGCCGAGATCGTCAGCAAGCCGTCCCGGGTGACACCTGAGCAAGCTCTCGGTGACATGAACGCTTTCCTCGCGGCCACGCGCACCACCAACGCGATCTTGGCTGTAGCGACAGCGTTCACTGCCACCGTTCCGGCGGGGATTCCGGTCACGATCGCGTGGGGCACTAATGACCGGCTGCTGCCGCCGCGGCAGGCCCTCGTGGCCAAAGAGCGCATCCCGCAGGCCCGGCTGGTCCCGCTGCCCGACTGCGGGCACGTGCCGATGACCGATAACCCGCGACTGGTCGCGGACGTCCTGCTGCGCGGCAGCCGGGTGCCGCAGCACATCGGCGGGCAGAGTGCGGCTGGCTTAGCTCTGGCTAGCCAGCGCACGGCCGCGTGACGGCGGAAACTTCCCGGATTGCACCGACCATCGCTGATGATCGCTTGGCAGTGCGGTCACGCTAAGCACTTCTCCCTGGGTCCTGATGCCAATTGATGAAACTGTCTGACCGGTCAACCAGATTTCAAATCGCAGCGGCCGGAAACGGCCTGGGTGTTCGATGGTCAAGACAATGCAGTGTGGCTTAGCGTGGTAATTGACCTTCACGCGTCGTCGGGCCGTACCCGGCACCCGTCACGTGTCGCGGCGCTCGCAGCGGGAAGGCCACCTAGCACAGGCGGGCCTGTTACGCCACAGGCCACGTGACGGGGATGCAACTTGCGACTTCTGATAGCCGTACGTGTGGGGCTTATCACGTGGTGTAACACGCGGTGCATCTTTGGCCATCGTGAGGCGTTTTGCGTCCTAGCCGGCGGGAGGTAGCGGCATGTCCTCATCGGGCGAGACAGCGCACCCCGGCCCGGGACGGGTCCGCTGGCGGCGCTTCGCCGTGATCATGCTTCCGGCGATGGTACTGGCCGGCGTGCTAATAACACTGACTGCCCAGAGTGTGCTCGCCGTCTCCTTCAGCATTTCCGGCACGCCGTTCACGGTCACTGCCAACTCGCTCTACGGCCGGGGTTTCGAGCAATTGACGGTCCTGGACAGGTCAGTCATCAGTGACCTGCCGGGCAATAACAACCAGATCGTCCTCGAGGACGACGCGATCCGTTCTGCGACCATAAGTCACCTGTGCCTGAGCGTCCGGGTCGCCGGGGTCAACATGATCATCACTGCAGGCGATGGCAGCAGCGCGGCGACCGGCTCGGACCTCCAAGTGGACGCTGACCGGCTCTCCGGCAACGCATCGTTCAGCCACATCAACATTGGCCAGGACGCCAGCACGGTGACTGAGGTCCCGGGAGTCACCGGCGCGGCGGGTGGTTTTGCCATGCAGGCAGACACGGTCAGCATCGATAATCTGCGTGAGCACGCTTACGCGACCACGGCCGGGACCTTCACCCTGCCCGGATTCGGCCTTCACTTCGGCGGCTCCTGCCCGTGACCGGTTCCGAACGCGACGGTGACGACCCCGCCAGCCACGGTCTGGCAAGTAACCGGCAGGCTACCGTCGACCAGGACGATGACTACAGCATCGAAAGCCTGGGCCCGTGGCCTCGATGGCGCCGGAGCCGGCCGTTCTGGGGCGGACTGCTCGTGCTGCTCGCTGGCACGGAGATCCTGCTCTCAGAACGGGCTCCGGTGCCGGTTGTCATCCATGTCGGGATGCAGGGCCTGGCCGGCTACCTGGTGCCTACCATCCTCCTGCTGTGCGGCCTGCTGATCTTGTTCAGCCCCGCGCAGCGGACGTTCTACTCCGTCCTGGCGGTGCTGCTGTCCCTCGGTTCGTGGGTAACCTCCAACCTCGGCGGCTTCTTCGTGGGAATGGCGCTCGGCGTGGTAGGCGGTTCGCTCGCCTTCGCCTGGACACGGCTCAGCGACAACGTGCCCGCGCGGCAGTTGGAGTCGGCGCCCCGTCGGGAACAACTGCCGCCTCGGCTCGATCAGCCCGCCGCGCTCGACCTGCTCCTCGGCGACCCGGAGGAGGACGACGAGGACAGCAGGCCACGCAGGGATAAGCCGCCGCTGCGGGACGAGCCGCCGGTCCTGGCGGACGTACCTGACGCGGATGAGCCGCCTATTCGCATTGACGTGCCGAGCCCTGAGGAGCCGCCGCTGCGCCAGGACGCCGAGGCAGGCGACCAAGAGCCGGGCGATGAGACGCCGCCAGGCGGAGGCCCCGGTGCCAGGCGCGGGCGGCCAGCCGGCCCGCTCGGCCCGGCTTGCCTGTAGGACGGACCTGACAGAATGGCGCTGTGCCAGCTAGCCGTCCGGCCGACCAGGCCCCATCAGGATCACGCGCGCGGCCCGGCCTGACTGGGCAGCAGGTCGCGGCGGCAACCGCCGCAGGCGCCACCCCGGACCTGCCGCCGGGCCGGTGGCTGTTGCTGGTCTACCGGGTCCCGTCCGAGCCGAGCAGGCTGCGAGCTACGGTCTGGCGCAGGATCAAGAGCCTGGGTGCGATCTACCTGCAGAACTCCGCGGCGGCGCTGCCCGCGAGCGTCGCGGCCGAGCGGGCCCTTCGCAAGCTGCGCAGCGAGATACTCGACATGTCGGGCTCCGCAGTGTTGCTGTCCTGCGAGGTCCTCGCGGGCGAGGCTGACGTCCGCGCCGCATTCCAGGCGGCCCGCGACGACGAATACGAAGAGATCGTCGACAAGTGCGCCGACTTCATTGCCGGCGTGGACAAGGAGTACGCGGAAAGCCACTTCAGCTTCGCCGAGCTGGAGGAGAACGAAGTGGACCTGGTGAAGCTGCGCACCTGGCTCGCCCGGGTGAGAGAGCGCGACGTGTTCGGAGCCTCCGGCCTGGCCCAGGCGCTCAGCTCGCTGGCGGAGTGCGAGGAGAAGCTTGAGGCGTACGCTGCGCGCGTGTACGCCGAGGAATCAGAGGGACACTGACTGCCCGCTGGAGGCTGAGCGGCAGCAGGATCACCAGCAGAAGCGGAAGCAGCCACCAGGCGGTCACGCCCGCCCGGTAGAGGCCGTATGTCCCCGCGAGCCCGGCGACGACGCCCGCCGCCACGAGCCAGTCGTCGCCGATCACGAAGTCGTACCAGAACGCGCCGAACGCCCGCAGCTTTGCCATTCCGATGCCCCCTTCAGCGCTCAGCGCGCGCCTTGACCAGCGGGTGCGGGCAGGTCCGCTAGCCCGCTGCTGACTGCCTTCGTCCTGCGCAGCAGCGCGGTCAGCGCGATCCCGAGCAGCGCAACCGCGGGAATGATCACCAGCAAGGCGGCGTCCGAGCCGGGCCAGTTGGCTCCTGCACCCTCGCCGCCCCAGAACACGCCGAAGCTCGTCAGCATGATCCCGACCACGAACTTCATCGTGTTCTCCGGAACCCGTGCCAGCGGCGCACGGATCGCGAAGCCCGCCGTGGCGATCAGGATCACTGCGCAGCCTGCCGCGATCGTCGCCAGTCCGACATTCTTGTCGTTGGCTCCGAAAGTCAGCACGATGAAGACGACCTCGAGCCCCTCCAGCAGGACGCCCTTGTAAGCCAGGGTGAACCCGTACCAGTCCGGCGCCAGACCGAATCTCCGGGCCTGCTGGCCAGCAACCTCGGCCATGTGCTCGGCGAACAGCTTGTCCTCGTCGTGCAGCGCCTTATGCCCGCTGGCTCGCAGGATTGCCTTGCGCAGCCACTGCAGCCCGAAGACCAGCAGCAGCGCGCCGACAACCACCCGCAGCCCGCGCAACGGGATGTCTGACACCGCCGGGCCGAGGATGGCCACGATGACCGCGAGCGTGGCGAGGGCGGCAGCCGTGCCGATGCCTGCCGACCGCCAGTCGCGCGCTGTCCCGGCTGCCAGCACGATCGTTGTCGCTTCGACCGCCTCCACCGCGCAGGCCAGGAATACCGCGATGAACAACGCGGCAGTGCTCGCTCCCACGAGCGACCTCCTGTTCGCTTCAAGCCGGATGACCTAGTCAGCATAACAGCTGTCAGATCGCTAGCATGACTGCTGTTACTCGCGACTTGGGAGCGCCTTACCCGGACTCTACCCGGGCCTCCGCCACCCCGGGCGGGTCGCTGACCGCGCACGTGCTGGCACCGTAGGAGGCACTAGGCTCAGACCGTGACGACGAACCCGCTAAGAATCTCCCAGGATGACGCCCGGAGCACGGCCGCCGACGCACTCATTATCGGAGTGACCCAGGGTCCTGACGGCCCGGTTCTCGCGCCCGGCTCGGAGGATACCGACGCAGCCCTCGGCAGCACGCTCGCCGCTACCCTGTCCGCCCTCGGCGCGACTGGCCGGCAGGACGAGCTAACCAAGATCGCGTCGGCCGGCAGCACGGCCGCTCCGCTGATCGTCGCTGTCGGCCTCGGCTCGGAGGGCCAGGACTCCGAACGCGGCAGGCTCGAGTCGCTTCGGCGTGCTGCCGGCTCAGCCGTCCGGGCCCTGACCGGCGGGAAGACCCAGTCGATCGCCCTGTCCCTGCCTGCCGGCAACGCGGCGGAGACCGAGGCGGTGGCGCTCGGCGCATTGCTCGGCCGCTACAGCTTCACCCGCTACCGCACGGCCGCCGCCAATGGCGCCGCGACCACTGCATCTCCGACGCTGACTGTGCTGAGCCGGGCTGCCGGGGCGGACGAAGCAGCGCGGCGCGGTCAGGCACTCGCCGATGCGATGTCTCTCGTCCGCGACCTTGTCAACACCAGCCCTTCGCAGCTTTACCCGGAGACGTTCGCCGCTGAGGCGGCCCGGGTCGCCGACGCCGCCGGCCTGACGATCGAGATTCTCGACCACGAGGCGCTCGCGGGCGGCGGCTACGGCGGACTGACTGGGGTCGGGCAGGGCTCAGTGCACCCGCCCCGGCTGGTCCGGCTGGCTTACCAGCACCCGGACGCCAGCAAGACGGTGGTCTTCGCCGGCAAGGGCATCACGTTCGACTCCGGCGGCTTGTCACTCAAGCCGCCTAAGGCGATGGAAGCGATGAAGTCAGACATGGGGGGCGCGGCTGCAGTGCTCGGCGCACTCCAGGCGATCGCCGCGCTGAAGCCCCCGGTCAACGTCGTCGGCTATCTGCCCATGGCGGAGAACATGCCGGGCGGCCGGGCCCAGCGGCCGTCGGATGTCATCACGATCTTCGGCGGGAAAACAGTCGAGGTACTGAATACCGACGCCGAGGGCCGGCTGGTGCTGGCAGATGCGCTGGCCAGGTCCGGTGAGGACAGCCCGCACCTGGTCGTCGACGTGGCGACGCTGACCGGTGCCCAGCTGATCGCGCTTGGCCCCCGCATCGCCGGGGTGATGGCGAGCACAGACGACCTCGCAGCCGAGGTCGCCGAGAGCGCCCGCGAGGCAGGCGAGCAGGCCTGGCCGATGCCACTGCCTGAGGAACTGCGGAAGGGCCTGGACTCGACAGTCGCGGATATCGCGAACGTGGCAGGCGAGCGTTTCGGCGGCATGCTGGTGGCGGGGCTGTTCCTGAAGGAATTTGTTCCCGATGGCGTGCGCTGGGCACATGTGGACATCGCGGGGCCGGCCTTTCACGAGGGCGAGGCCTACGGATACACGCCCAAGGGCGGGACCGGCGCTGCGGTGCGGATGCTCGTCCAGGTCGCTTCGGACGTGGCCGAGGGCCGCCTGTGAAGCTGCCGCAGGAAGCGGTGGCGGCGGGTGACACGAGACGGGCGAGCAACGGCGCTTGCCCGGAGATTTACTGCTAAGGAGCAAACGTGAGCGACAGTAGCGCCAGCCAGGCGGCCTACGACATCGTCATCCTTGGCGGCGGCAGCGGCGGTTACGCTTGCGCGCTGCGCGCGGCCGAGCTGGGCAAGCGGGTCGCGCTCATCGAGAAGGACAAGGTCGGCGGCACCTGCCTGCACCGCGGATGCATTCCGACCAAGGCGCTGCTGCACGCGGCCGAGGTGGCAGACCTGGCTAACGACGGCCCTGCCCTGGGCGTGCGGAGCACCTTCGACGGCATCGACATGGCCGGCGTCAACGGCTACAAGGACAAGGTCGTCACCCGGCTGTGGAAGGGCCTGACCGGCCTGATCGCCAGCCGCAAGATCGATGTCATCGAGGGCACCGGCAAGCTGGTCTCACCCACTGCCGTCCAGGTTGGCGACCAGATCATCCAGGGTGCGCACATCGTGCTGGCGACCGGGTCCGAGACGCGCAGCCTGCCGGGCCTGGAGATCGACGGCCACCGCATCATCACCAGTGAGCACGCGCTTGCGCTCGATCGTGTTCCGTCGTCAGTGGTCGTACTTGGCGGCGGCGTGATCGGCGTCGAGTTCGCTAGCGTCTGGCGGTCGTTCGGGGCCGAGGTCACGATCGTCGAGATGCTGCCGCATCTGGTGCCGACGGAGGAGGAGTCGAGCTCGAAGCTGGTGGAGCGCGCGTTCCGCCGCCGCGGCATCGGCTTCAAGGTCGGCACCAGGTTCGAGAGCGTGAAGGACACCGGCAGCGGCGTCACGGTCACCCTGGAAGGCGGCGCGACGATCGACGCGGAGCTCATGCTGGTCGCTGTCGGCCGCGGACCGGTCTCGGCTGGCCTTGGCTACGACGAGGTAGGCGTCGCGATGGAGCGCGGCTTCGTGCTGGTCGACGAGTACTGCCAGACGAACATCCCGACTATCTCCGCAGTGGGTGACCTCCGGCCGGGCCTGCAGCTGGCGCACGTCGGCTTCGCCGAAGGCATCATGGTCGCCGAGCGGTTCGCCGGCCTCAAGGTGATCCCGATCAACTACGACGGCGTGCCGCGCGTCACCTACTGCGATCCCGAAGTCGCGTCTGTCGGTATCACGTCGGCGACCGCCGCGGCCCGCGGGATCGAGTTCACCGAATTCACCTATGACCTCGCCGGGAACGGCAGGAGTCAGATCCTGCAGACAGCGGGCGCGGCGAAGGTGATCGTGGCAGCGGGCGGCGGGCCGACGCTCGGCATCCACATGGTGGGCGCACGGGTAGGCGACCTGATCGCCGAAGGCCAGCTGATCGTCAACTGGGATGCCGCGCCGGCCGATGTTGCCCAGCTGATCCATCCGCACCCTACTCAGTCCGAGGCGATCGGCGAAGCCTTCCTGGCGCTGGCCGGCAAGCCGCTGCACAACCACGGTTGACCCGCTGGCCTGCGGTCAGCACTCGGCGTTGCCGGGTGCGCGCGCTACAGTCGAAAACACACGAAGAAGGAGCTACTGCGAGCCATGTCGGTCTCGGTATCGATGCCACAACTCGGTGAGAGCGTCACCGAGGGCACAGTCACCCGCTGGCTGAAGCGGGAGGGTGAGCACGTTCAGGCCGATGAGCCGCTGCTTGAGGTCTCGACTGACAAGGTCGACACCGAGATCCCGTCTCCGGTCTCCGGAGTCCTGCGCGGTATCACCGTCGCCGAGGACGAGACTGTAGCCGTTGGCGCCGAACTGGCCGTCATCGACGAAGACGGCGTCGCCGGCCAGCCCGCTGCGGCAGCACCGGCCGCCGCCCAGGCGCCGCCAGCGGAGACTGCACCTCCGGTACAGGCTGCACCCGCTGCCCAGACTGCACAACCCGAGCCAGTCCGGCCCGAGCCAGTCCAGCCGGCACCGCCGCAAGAGCAGCCGCCCAGCTATGCTCCGCCGTCTTACCAGCAGCCTGCGGCCAGCTATCAGCCGCCTGCTGCGCCAGCGCCTGCTGTGGCTCCGCCGCCCGCCGCTCCGCAGCCAGTGCAGCCAGCCCCGGAGCCCGCGGTCGCACCGCAGGCTGCCCAGCCGGCTGCGCCATACCAGCCTGCTGCGGCCTACCAGCCCGCCGGCTATGACGAGCGCGGCAACGGTCAGGCTGCCGCGCCCGCGCAGTTCGCCCCGGACGTCACCGACGGCCCGTACGTCACCCCGCTAGTCCGCAAGCTCGCTGCCGAGCACGGCATAGACCTGGCCACAGTGGCCGGCACCGGAGTCGGCGGACGGATCCGCAAGCAAGACATCCTCGACGCGGCGGCCCGCCAGCGCGGCCCGGCGAGCCAGCCTCAGGCAGCAGCGCAGCCAGTCCCGGCGGCGTATCAGGCCGCCGCTCCCGCCCCGGCGCCCGCCGCGCCGGTCGCGCCAGCCGCGCCGGCCCAAACCCCGTTCCCGTCATCGGTCGCAGCCGCTGACGCGGAAGCTGCCCGCCTGCGGCCGGCCATCGTGCCTTCCAGCCTGCGCGGGACGACCGAGCGCATGTCGCGAGCGCGGCAGGTGATCGCGCAGCGGATGGTCGAGTCTCTTCAGACCTCGGCGCAGCTGACAACGGTGGTGGAGGCGGACGTCACCGCTATCGCCCGGCTTCGCGACCGGGCGAAGGGAGCATTCGAGGCCCGCGAAGGCGTCAAGCTCTCATTCCTGCCGTTCTTTGCCCTGGCCGCAGTCGAAGCGCTGAAGGTGCACCCGAAGCTCAACGCCGTCATCGACACCGCATCGGGTCAGGTGACCTACCACGATGCCGAGCACCTCGGCGTCGCCGTGGACACTGAGCGCGGTCTCATGGTGCCGGTGATCAAGAACGCGGGCGACCTGAATATCGGGGGCCTGGCACGCAAGATCGCCGACCTCGCCGCACGCACGAGGGCCGGCCAGGTCAGCCCGGACGACCTGTCGGGCGGCACCTTCACGCTGACGAACACCGGCAGCCGCGGCGCGCTGTTCGACACACCTATCATCAACCAGCCTCAGGTCGGCATCCTCGGCACCGGCACGGTCGTCAAGCGCGCGGTGGTCGTCGAGGATCCGGCTCTCGGCGAAGTGATCACCGTCCGCTCGATGGTCTACCTGGCACTCACCTATGACCACCGGCTCGTCGACGGTGCCGACGCTGCCCGCTTCCTGCTCACGATCAAGGAGCGGCTCGAGGAGGGCGCGTTCGAAACCGAACTCGGTCTCTGAGTCCTGCGCTCAGGCGGCAGAGCCGAGCGAGGCGCAGCCGCAGGGGTGGCTGCGGTTAGCTCCTTCCTGGCAGGTGGGAAGAATAGCCAGTCAGGACGAGCAGAGGGAGCGGCCGACATGCGGGTTGCCATCACCGGTTCGACCGGCCTCATCGGCACCGCGCTCGCGCAAGATCTTGCTGGCAGCGGAGCCAACGTGATCCGGCTGATCCGGCGGGCCCCGGCTAACGCGGGAGAGCTGCGCTGGGACCCGTCCGCGCCTGAAGGCGGCCTCAGCCCCGATGCGCTCGACGGCGTCGACGCGGTCGTGCACTTGTCCGGCGCACCGGTGGCCAGCGGCCGCTGGACACCAGCGCGGAAGCAGGAACTACGCGCCAGCAGGATCGAGAGCACCAGCGTCATCATCCGTGCGATGCTCGCTGCGCCGAAGCCGCCGCCGGTGCTCATCGCTGGCTCCGCCATCGGCTGGTATGGCGATACCGGTGACCGGACCGTCGACGAGACAGCTCCGAACGGCAGCGGTTTCCTGGCGATGCTGGTACGCGACTGGGAGGCAGCCACCGCGCCAGCGAGCGCAGCCGGTATCCGGGTCGCCAACGTACGGTCCGGCATCGTGCTATCCAGTCGCGGCGGGATACTGCCCCGCCTGATGCTGCCGTTCCGGCTTGGCCTCGGCGGCAAGTTCGGCGACGGCCGTCAGTACATCAGCTGGATCACCCTCAGCGATCACATCCGCGCGGTGCGGTTCCTGCTCGAGCGCTCGGACCTCAGCGGTGCGGTCAACCTGACCGCGCCAGCGCCGGCCACCAACGCCGAGCTGACCAAGGCGCTTGCCGCTTACCTGCACCGGCCCTCGTTGTTCGCGGTGCCGTCCGGCGCATTGCGGCTGGCACTCGGCGAGGTCTCCACTGAGTTGCTCGGCAGCTGCAGGGCCCTGCCTGCGCGGCTCGAGCAGGCCGGCTTCACCTTCGAATACCCTGCCATCGGGCCGGCTCTCGCCGCCGCTGCCGCGGACAAGACACCCGCCTGAGCCAGCAGCCGCTACTTCATTGCTGCCGGTGCCCGGAGTCGACCTCCGCCGTCAGCTCAGCGTGCTCGGTCATTAGCTCACTCGGTTCAGCAAGCACGTCGCTGAACGGACGGCTGGGATTAATGCCGACAAGCGGTATCTTCCGCAGCCTCGGCACGGGCCCGCAAACACCCTGACTGCGGAGCAAGACAGCGTTCGTCGTCCGCATCAGCCGCCGCGCCAGCAGGATCGCCACTGCCGCCAGCGGAAGCTCGATCAGCACAGCTGACAGCAGGCTCAGCAAGAATCCCTTGGTCCTGGCATCCAGCACGACGTCGAACCAGGCATCGCAGCACAGCAGGGTGGCAAGCACTACCAGGCAGATGATGAGGATCTGGCGGCGTCGGTAGGCGGCCCAGCCGGTAACCACGAACACGACCAGCTCAGCGAGGTCGAACCCGACCCAGGCGCCACGCCAGCCGCCCGCCCGGTAATACCGCGGCAGTGTGGCAGCTAGCACCCCGATCCAGGCAGCCAGGACAACGCAGCAGACGACGATGGCGGCGAGCAAGATCTGACGTCGCCTCTCCCCCGCGCCGCTGGCCGTCAGATCTTGCTCGTCCAGCGTGGCGAGTGTCTGCCTCACGCGGAGCCGTTCCTGCGGGCTCATCCGGCGCAGTTCTTGCTCGTCGAGCATGGCATGCACCTCCTGCTGAACCTAGCCAAACCGGGCGGCCGCGCATTCCCGCTGATCGTGCCCGGGAAAGCTGACTGTCACTCCGGCGCCAGCTCGGGACTCCTCCGGGCGCCCTGGCACACCGGCGGCCGGCCAGCTATGCGACGGTGACCGGCAGCGTGTCGAAGCCCCGCAGGAGGAGAGTCTCCCGGCGGACTGGCTCGCCGGCCGCCGCGATCTTCGGGAACCTCGTCAGCAGGCGAGGGAAGGCTACTGTCCCCTCCAGCCTGGCGAGCGCAGCCCCGATGCAGAAATGCGCGCCGCCACCGAAGCTCAGCGGCGCGCCTTCTGCGCGGAGCGGGTCGAATCTGTCTGGATCAGTAAATTTTCGCGGATCTCTGTTTCCAGCTCCGAGGATTGTCATGACCGAGTCACCCTCGCCGACGAAGACGTTGCCGACCTGGGTGGGATAGCCAACCCTGGACGTGAGCTGAACCGGCGAGTCGTAGCGCAGGACTTCTTCGACGAACGCGGCCGCCGACACCAGCCCGTCCCGCACTGCGGCGCCAGCTTCCGGCTGCTGCAGTACCACGGCGAGCCCGTTGCCCAGCAGGTTGGTCGTCGTCTCGAAACCCGCGACCAGCAGCAGCGTCAGGTTGTGCAGCAGTTCCGCGTCCGTCAGCCTGCCGTCGTCGGAGTCGCTGATCGCCAGCAGGTCGGAAATCAGGTCATCGCGCGGATCGCCGCGGCGCTGGGCCGCCAGGCCAGTGAAGTACGCGAGCAGTTCGACCGCTGCAGCGTTGATCGCGGGCATGGCTGCCGGGTCGATCAGCTCGAAGATGCCCGCGAGATCGCGCGCGACCGGCCGGAAGCTCTCCCGGTCAGCCTGCGGGATCCCGATCAGCTCGCAGATCACCGTCACCGGCAGCAGGTAGGCGAAGTCGTGCATGAACTCCACGGCGGTGCCGTCGGCACCGCGGTCAGCCATCGCATCGAGCAAGTCGTCTGCCATCCGTGCGATCGCTGGCTCAAGGCCTGCCACTCTGCGCGCGGTAAAGGCGCGGGCGATCAGGCTCCTGATGCGTGCGTGCCGCGGCGCGTTCAGGTTCAGGATCCAGTCAACTCCCTGGACGAGCACTGGATGATCCTGCCAGCCGGGGAAGTCGCGGTCGAACGTCGCCTCGTCTGTCACGCGGAAGCCTGGGTCCCGAAGGACCGAGCTGATCGCGTCGTAACCCACCACGGCAACCGCGCCAGGCCCGAGACTTACTACGTCGCCGAGCTCGTGCAAGGCCGCGAAGTGCGGGTACGGGTTCGCCCTGCCCTGCGGCGTCCCCAGCGCGGTAAAGATCGCCATTGCGTCCATCGCTGTCTCGTTCCCCTCGGCTAGCGCTGCCCGCCCGGTGAAAACGATAAGTAGTATCGCGTCTGAAGTCAAGCTATATCGCGTTCTGAGCCGCCGCTCGCGACACGCGCGGCCGCGGGGCGCGGTGCCGAGCCGGGCTAAGCTGGCGTCATGCGTGACGAACTGGTGTTTGCCCGCCTCGGCCTCGGTGTCCGCACCATCGGTTACACCGACGCCTGGGAGCTGCAGCGACAAGTCCATCAGCAGCGAGTGGCAGGCCTCATCCCCGATACCTGCCTGCTGCTCGAGCATGCGGCGGTCTATACGGCCGGCAAGCGGACCACGCCGCTGGACCGGCCCGTCGGGGATCCGGGTGCGCCCGTCATCGACGTCGACCGTGGCGGAAACATCACCTGGCATGGTCCTGGTCAGCTGGTCGGCTATCCGATCGTCGCGCTCGACGAGCCGATGGACGTCGTCGCTTATGTCCACGGCGTCGAAGAGGCGCTGATTGGCGTGTGCCGGGAATTTGGCGTGCCGGCGGACCGGGTGGAGGGCCGCCGGGGGGTGTGGGTGACTGGGGGCAGCCGGGACCGGAAGGTTGCCGCCATCGGCGTCCGCGTTGCCAGGGGCGTCACTATGCACGGCTTCGCGCTCAACTGCGACTGCGACCTGTCGTGGTACGACCGCATCGTACCGTGCGGAATATCCGACGCCTCGGTGACGACGCTCACCGCGGAGACAGGCCGCCAGGTCACGGTGACCGACGTGCTGCCGGCGGTTGAGCACCACCTGGCCGCCGCGCTCGGGGCCAGCACCGTGCGAGCCACTGACGGAGTTCCCCTGCTGGTGTTATCCGGGACTGGCCAGCGAGCCATCGAGCGGCACGTACCGCACGCAACCTGATACCCGCGCGGCACTAGCAGCGCGCAACCTTCGCAACGAGAACGAGGGCAGCAAGCCAGCCAGCTCATCATGCGTCGCGAACGCGTAGTCGTCGAGTTCGTCTGCCTGCAGCTTGATGCCGGATGCGTCGCGCAGCGTGCCGCAGTCGAAGATGAAGTAAACACCGGGGCGAGCGTGCGGCCCGTACTCGGGCCCGGGCAGCTGCCAGTCAACGGCCAGCAGGCTGCCGACCGGCATGCTGATGCCGATTTCCTCGGCTACCTCTCGCCCGCAGCCTTCGTGTGGTGGTTCGCCGAACTCGCAGATGCCGCCAGGCAGGGTCCAGTGGTCGCGGTAGTTCGGCTTCACGACCAGCACGTTCCCTGCAGTGTCGTGAATCAGCCCGGCAGCCGCTGCCACCACGCCGGGCAGGCTGGCATGCCAGGCGACTGGCTCCACGAAGGTGTCACCTGCCAATCAGCTTGTCCCGTGCCGAAGGCTGGCGAAGTAGCTCGCGGCATCGGCGGCAGGTATCTGGACCTGCTTGCCAGACGTCATGTCCCGCACGGTCGCGGCTCTGGCCTCGTGCTCCTGCTCGCCATAGATCACCGACCAGCGGGCACCACTATCGCTTGCCCACTTCAGCTGCCTGCCGAGCTTGGCCGAGGAGCCAAGATAGACGCTGGCGCGCAGCCCCGCCGACCGGGCCGCTGCGGCCAGCGCGAACGACTGATCGGCCAGGTCGTCCCGCATTACGGTAACCGCCACGTCGAGGCGACCTCGCGTCGCGGCATCGTCGTCAGACAGCAGCGGCAGGATCCGCTCGACTCCGATGGACGAGCCGGTAGCGGGCACATCGGGGCCGCCGAGCTGCTGGATCAGCCGGTCGTAGCGGCCGCCTGAGCCAATCGAGCCGGCTATTCCGGCCGCGGTTACTTCCCAGATCGGGCCGGTGTAGTAGCTGAGCCCGCGAACCATCCGTGGCGTGAACACCAGGCGGCCGGGCGGGATCTGGCCTGACAGCAGCGACAGAATCGTGTCGACCTCCGCCAACCCGGCCGTGCCCTCCTCGGTCTTGGTCAGCGCGACTCGGATGCG
>Ga0335073_10001146_pt1 | contig 35253 bp, 33 predicted proteins | sample Lox_Sample_22_FD_207093 | JGI IMG/M metagenome (GOLD analysis project Ga0335073, IMG submission 207093) | Soil microbial communities from Loxahatchee National Wildlife Refuge, Florida, United States - Lox_Sample_2.2 | ecosystem: Environmental > Terrestrial > Soil > Wetlands | place: USA... | reverse complement strand
GCCCTATTTCGACATCGTCGAAACGGAGCATGACTACGACGCGGTCAAGCGCGCAATCGACCGCGGACGCTGCAAGATGGCGATCGTCATTCCGCCGGACTTCTCGGAAGACCTCGCGGCGTCGAACTCGGCTTCGGTGCAGGCGATCCTCGACGCGACCGACGACAACACCGCGAATATCGCGCTCGGCTACGCGCAGTCGGTGGTCGGCTCGTTTTCCGGGACAGTTCAGCTGAGCCGGACCCAAAGCCTCGGCCAGGAGCCTCCGGTCGCCCCGGCCGTGGCGCAGTACCGGGTGTGGTTCAACGAGGATCTGGTGAGCCGCGACTTCATCATCCCGGGCGTCGTCGCCCTGGTGCTCGCTCTGGTCGGCTCCCAGCTGACGTCGCTCACGCTCTCGCGCGAATGGGAGCGCGGCACGATGGAGGTTCTGGTGTCGACGCCGGTCACTCGCATGGAATTGATGGCGGGCAAGATCCTGCCCTATTTCTTCATCGGCCTCATCGACGCCGCGCTCTGCCTCGTCATCGCGGTCTTCTGGTTCGAAGCGCCGTTCCGCGGCACGATCGCGACGCTGTTTCTCACCACGTCGCTCTACCTCATCGTCGTCCTCGGCCTCGGCTATTTCATTTCGGCGAGCATCCGCAGCCAGATCGGCGCGAGCCAGATCGCTCTGGTCGCGACCCTCCTGCCGACGACGCTGCTCTCCGGCTTCGCCTTTCCGATCGACCAGATGCCGCCGATCATCCAGGGCATCACCTATCTGGTGCCGGCCCGGTATTATTTCGCGATCCTGAAGGCGGTGTTCCTGAAGGGCAGCGGGCTTGGCGACCTCATTGCGCCGATCGCGCTGCTCGCGCTTTACGCCGCCATCATCGGGCTTCTTGCGGCGCGCGCCTTTCGCAAGACGCTGGGGTGAAGCCATGCTGGGCCGCATCGCCAGTCTGGTCTTGAAGGAGTTCCTCCAGCTCCTGCGCGACCCTCAGGCCCGCTTCCGCCTCGTCATTCCTCCGCTCATTCAGGTGATCATCTTCGGCTACGCGGCGACCTTCGAGGTCTATCACGTGTCGACGGCGGTGCTCGATCTCGATCATAGTCAGGAGAGCCGGGAACTTATCGCCCGCTTCGCCGACAGCCGGCGATTTGACATCGTCGAAACGGCGCGGACGCCGGCCGACATCCGCACCGCGATCGACCGTTCGGACGCGGTGGTGGCGATCGTCATAGAGGCCGGCTTCGCCGAGGAGCTGCGCAAGGGCGCGTCCGCCCCTGCCCAAGTCATTGTCGACGGAACCAACTCGAACACTGCGCTCATCGCGCTCGGCTATGTCGGTCAGATCGTCTCGGCCTATGCCCAGGACATGGCCCAGGACCTGTCGCGGCGCCTGCATCCCGCCCAGCCTCCGCCGCCCACGGTGACGCTCGAGCAGCGGCCCTGGTACAACCCGGATTACAACAGCCGCTGGTTCTTTGTGCCCGGCGTCATCGCCACCCTGACCCTGGTGATGGTCGTCAACCTGACCTCGTTCGCCATCGTGCGCGAGCGCGAGGTCGGCACGCTCGAGCAGATCATGGTCACCCCGATCCGCCCGCTCGAATTCATTCTCGGCAAGACGATACCGTTCTTCTGCGTCGGCCTTGCGCTGACCGCGCTGATCGCGGGCGTCGGAACGCTGTGGTTCGAAATCCCCTTCGTCGGCAATCCGCTCGTGCTCTTGCTCGGCACTTCGCTCTATCTCTTGAGCGTGCTGGGGATCGGCCTGCTCATTTCGACCGTCTGCCTCACCCAGCAGCAGGCTTTCGCGACCAACTTCTTTGTCGTCAACCCGGCCTTCATCCTGTCCGGGTTCAGCTTTCCGATCTTCACCATGCCCGTGTTCATGCAGTGGCTTTCGACGATCAACCCGATGAGCTATTACCTCATCGTCATCCGCGGCACGTTCCTCAAGGGGGTGGGATTGAGCGTGCTTTGGCCGCAGATGCTCGCGCTCGCGGCGCTCGGCGTCGTACTCCTGGCCGCGAGCGTGCTCAGATTCCGCAAGTCGCTCGACTGACCTTGCGCCTTGCGGTTGTGTTTCGTCCCGGGGCGAGGCGCCGTGCCCCGTCCGCGGCCGGCATTGATTTTCCGCCTCAGCCGGGGCAAACACGGCGGCGATCGTTCAGGGCGGCCCCGAACCATCGACGCGACCTCGCTCTTTTGCATTCAGCGCGCCGCCCCATGTCATCAAGCTGACTGCTTCGAGCGAAAGGAAGGGATCATGGTTCGATTCGTTCGGCTCCTGGCTGCTGCGACGCTCGCGGCCGGGCTCGCCGCGGCCTCGGCCGCCAACGCCCAGACGGGGCCGCTGGAAGAGGGACCGCTCGAGACGGGACCTCTCCAGGCGGGGCCCTCGCCGACGACGTCCCAGAAGGCGAAGTCGCGCAAGACGGCGCTGCAAAAGCGGGCGAAGCATCCGGAGCCTGCCGGCCGGCAGATCACTGTCCATCCCCGGCCGTCGTACCTCACCGCCGGCACCCAGGTTCCCGTGGGCTCTGTCGGCAACGGCTACGTGTACGACACGTTCAACCAGCCGAGCCCGATCGAGGGAACCTTTACCGGGATGCGCGGCCGGGAGCGGCTGACCGACCAGTTCGGCAACCCCTCGACGGGGCTGACGTTGTTCAGATTCTAGCAGCGCCGGGGGCGTCGATCACGGCGCCGGGAATAACGCCTCGACCGCAACCTCGAATCCCGGCGGATCGAGTTTCGCGGCGCCCTCCGAGAGGACGCGCGTTTCGATCGCGTCGCCCTGCCCGCGTTTGTGGTGGATGACGACCCGCGGGTCGGGGTCGAGGATGAGATAGTGCTCGACGCTCGGCAGCGCGAAATAGCCGCTGAGCTTGCGGCCATGGTCGATCGCCGCCGTGCTCGACGAGAGGACTTCGACGACGATAACAGGGTCGGTGATTGCGATGGTGTCGTCAGAGCGGCGCGGGCCGCAGACCACCGAGGCGTCCGGCTCGAAAGTCGCTCCCGAACTGACTTTGATGGCGAGGCCATCGGCGAACGCCTCGCACGGCAGACCTGCGGCGCGGAGCGCATCCTCCAACACGCGAACGGCTCGCGCCTCGGTCCGAACATGCGCCACCCGTTCCGGCGACATCATCACCGGAACGCCATCGTGCAGTTCCCAACGTCCCTCGCGTCCCTCGGCCCAGAGGAGGAACTCGTCGGATGTCATGCGCTTCAGCGCTGTGGACATTAAGGCTCCTCGACAGCGTGCGAAGAGACCGGGGCAAGAGCCAGCATAGGCTCCCGACCCGTTGCGTCCAAGCCCCTCAGTTCATCGTCGGGATCGAGAACTGCGCCCCGTCCTTGATGCCGGACGGCCAGCGGGCGGTCACTGTCTTGGTGCGGGTGTAGAAGCGGATCGAATCGGGCCCGTGCTGGTTTAAGTCGCCGAAGCCCGAGCGCTTCCAGCCGCCGAACGTGTAGTAGGCGACCGGAACCGGAATCGGCACGTTGACGCCAACCATGCCGACCTTGACCTTGGTCGCGAAGTCGCGCGCGGCGTCGCCGTCGCGGGTGAAGATCGCGACCCCGTTGCCGTATTCATGGTCGTTGCACAATCCCAGCGCCTCGCCGTAATCGTGGGCGCGCACGACCGAGAGGACGGGACCGAAAATCTCCTCCTTGTAGATGCGCATGTCCTTCGTCACGTCGTCGAACAGACAGCCGCCCATGTAGAAGCCGTTCTCGTAGCCCTGCATCCTGAAGTTGCGCCCGTCGACGACGAGTTTCGCGCCCTCCTTGACGCCGAGGTCGACGTAGCCGCGCACCTTGTCCAAGGCCGCCTTGGTGACCAGCGGGCCGAAATCCGCTTGCGTGTCGGTCGAGGGTCCGATCTTCAGCGATTCCACCCGGGGGATGAGGCGCTTGACCAGTTCGTCCGCCGTCCCCTTGCCGACCGGCACCGCAACCGAGACCGCCATGCAGCGCTCGCCGGCCGAGCCGTAGCCGGCGCCGATCAGGGCGTCGACGGTCTGCTCCATGTCGGCGTCGGGCATCACCACCATATGGTTCTTGGCCCCGCCGAAGCACTGGACGCGCTTCCCCGTCGCCGTGCCGCGCGAATAGATGTATTCGGCGATCGGGGTCGAGCCGACGAAGCCGATCGCCTGGATGTCGGGATCGTCGAGAATGGCGTCGACCGCCTCCTTGTCGCCGTTGACGACATTGAGGACGCCCGGAGGGCCGCCCGCTTCCACGAAAAGCTCGCCGAGCCGCATCGGCACGCCCGGATCGCGTTCCGAGGGCTTGAGGATGAAGGCGTTGCCGCAGGCGATCGCCGGCGCGAGCTTCCACAAGGGAATCATCGCCGGGAAGTTGAACGGGGTGATGCCGGCGACGACGCCGAGCGGCTGGCGCATCGAATAGAGGTCGATGCCGGGGCCGGCGCCGTCGGTGTATTCGCCCTTCATCAGGTGCGGAACTCCGAGCGCGAACTCGACCACCTCGACCCCGCGCTGGATGTCGCCCTTGGCGTCGGCGATCGTCTTGCCGTGCTCGCGGGCGAGAGTGTCGGCGAGCTCGTCGTTGTTCCTGGCGATGAGGTCGAGAAACTTCATCAGCACGCGGGCGCGGCGCTGCGGGTTGACCGCCGCCCAGCCGCGCTGGGCCGCCTTCGCGTTCTCGACCGCGGCGCGAACCTCGGCTTTCGAGGCCAGAGCCACATGCGCGCGCACCGTGCCGTCCATCGGCTGGAAGACGTCGGCGGTCCGTCCCGACTTGCCGGCGACGCTCTTGCCGCCGACGAAATGCCCATATTCGATCATGTTCCGCTCCCTTGATATCAGTCTCGTGGCCGCCTTATGCGCCACGATTTTGCGCACAGCAATCTCGGAGTTCGCGCATCGGCTGTGCGAAAATGCGCCAAAGCGCGCGATGTCATGCCCGCGGAAGCGTGCATCCTGCAACCTGACTCGGGCGGTTTTTACTCTGACCTCAGGGTCTTGCTCGCGGTCGCGCGGGGCGGGCCATTCGCCGCCGCCAGGCGGCGGCTCAAGCTCCATCCTGCGAGGCGGCGCCTTGCCAGTGCAACCTCGGGGCCCTAAGCCACACGTCCGCGTTCCCGAGCCGCGATCAGCCGAGACCATGAACCCCGTCCCTCTTTTCGCGTCCACGCCGGCGGCGCTCTATCTCGATCTCATCGAAAAGTGCCTGACCAACACCATCTACGGCGACGGCTACACCGACTGGCGCGCGCCCGGGGTGGAAAGGCCCTACGACCCCTCGCTTCGGGAGACCGGCCGCGACTGGCCGCGGCAAGCCCACACGATGATCGGCCGGGTCAGGCTCAGGAACCTGCGCGATCTGGTCGCGACCGCGATCCGCGAGAAGGTGCAAGGCGATCTCATTGAAACCGGCGCCTGGCGCGGCGGCGCCTGTATTCTGATGCGCGCGGCGCTTGAGGCCTTCGGCGACCTGGAGCGGCGGGTGTTCGTCGCCGATTCGTTCGAGGGACTTCCTGCTCCCGACGCCGAAACCTACCCCTCCGATCACGGGGACAGGCACCATACGTTTGCGGAGCTTGCGGTCTCGCTCGACGAGGCGAAAGCGAATTTTTCCAAATACGGGCTCCTCGACGACCGCGTCGTATTCCTCAAGGGCTGGTTCAAGGACACGCTTGCCGCCGCGCCGATCGATCGGCTCGCCGTGCTTCGTCTCGACGGCGACATGTACGAATCGACCATGGAGGCGCTGAGCGCCCTCTATGACAAGGTGTCCGCGGGCGGCTTCGTCATCATCGACGATTATGGCTGCATCGAGGGCTGCCGCAAGGCGGTCGAGGATTTCCGCGAGGCGCGGGGGATTGCGGACCGAATCGTCGATATCGACGGCTGGGGCGTCTACTGGCGCAAGAGCGTCGAGGCGCCGGTTGCGAAGCTGGCGCCGGTCCGGAGCGTCGAGGCTCGCCCATTCTGGTCCGTCATCGTCCCGCTCTATGAACGCCGGGCCTATCTCAAGCAGTGCCTCGACTCGGTGCTGGCGCAGGATCCGGGGCCGAGGGAGATGGAGATCCTGGTCGTCGACGACGCCAGTCCGAGCGACCTGTCCGGGTTTGTCGGCGAGCTCGGCCGCGGCCGCGTCCGTTATCTCCGCAACGCCTCCACTCTCCGCCTCTATCCAAGCACCAACGCCGCGATGGAAATGACGAATGGCCGCTTCATTCACATCCTGCACGACGACGACTGGGTCGAAAACGGCTTCTACGGCAAGATGAGGCAGGCGATCGAGGCCACTCCCGACCCAGTGGGCGTCGCCTTCTGCCAGTACCAGGTGTTCTTCGAGCGATCGGGCCAAACCTGGTCGCCGACGCCCTTTCGCGCCGGCGCCGGGCTGATGGACCGCAATTTTCTGGTCCGCCTCGCGACCGGATGTCCGCTGAACCTGCCTGCCGTCGTCTTCGCGCGGGAATCGTTCGAGCGGGTCGGGCTTTTCCGCACCGATCTGCCGATGATGGCGGACTGGGAATGGTACGTGCGCTGCGCGAGCCAAAGCAATTGGCTCCACGTGCCCGAAATGCTGGCGCATTGGCGCGCCGACCACGCGAACCATCTGACTGAACAGCTCCTCGAATCGTTTGCGGCGCACGTCGACTTCCGCAGGGTGCTCGAGATCTTCGCCCGAACCCTGCCCGCCGGCGTCGCCGCCGCGGTTCTGCCGGAGGCTCGGACCTTCAGGATGACGAGCTATCTCCGCGGCGCAGCCGAATGTCTGCGCAACGGCCGCGTCGATCTCGCGAAAAGAAACGTCTGGGAAGCCTTCGCGCTCGGCGAAGCCGCAGCGGCCCTGCCGGAATTCGCCGAGCTCGTCCAGCGTCCCGACTGCGGCTGGCTGCGAGAGCAAGTCCAAGCCGCCGGACTAGCGGTTTTCGGACCGCGAGCCGGATAGGCGCGGAGGCGGGCGCGTCAGTTTCCGTGCTATGCCCGCTGTCCCATGGACTGGGACAATGTCAGGGTCTTTCTCGCCGTCGCCCGCGCCGGCCAGTTTGTCGCCGCCGCGAAGCGTCTGCGCCTCGACCATGCGACGGTGAGCCGCCGGATCGCGGCGCTCGAGGCGACAGTCGGCGCCAAGCTCTTCGACCGGCGCACGACCGGCGCGAAGCTGACCAGCGCCGGCGAGCGCTTCATCGGCGCGGCGGAGCAGATGGAGAGCGCGTTCCTGCACGCCCAGGGCGAAATCTCCGGCGTCGATCTCGAACTCTCCGGCGACGTGAGGATCGGCGCGCCGGACGGCTTCTCGACCTATTACCTGACGACGGCGCTGCGCGACTTCGCCGAGCGCCATCCGGGCGTCAGGCTGCAGCTGATGCCGTTGCCGCAACTGACGCCGCTCGCCCGGCGCGAAGTTGATATCGTCGTTGGCCTCGACAAGCCGGAAGCGGGGCGGTTCGTCGCCCGCAAGCTCACCGACTATACGCTCGGCATCTACGCCAGCGCCGCGTACCTCAAGCGGCATGGCGAGCCGCGCGACATCGAGGGGCTGAAAGCTCACCGGCTCATCGGCTATGTCGAGGAGCACGCCTTCTCGACTGCGCTCTCCTATGTGCGCGAGCTCTTTGACGGCGCGCCGACCAATTTCGAGAGCGCGAGCGCGGTGACCCAGATCGAGGCGGTGCGCGCCGGCGTCGGCCTGGGCGTCGTGCACGACTTCATCGCCCGCCGGTTCAAGGACCTCGTGCGCGTTTTGTCCGAACGCAGCGCCACGCGCGCCTACTGGCTCGTCACCCACGAGGACACTCGCGGCCTCGGCCGCATCCGCGCGGTCGCCGACCATCTGGCGCAGGCGGTGGCGCGGGACAGGGGGATGTTCGTGTGAGGCCTTCCCCTCCCCGTCCCGACGGGGAGGGGTCAGGGGTGGGGCGCGCCGCCTGAACGCTAGAGCCGCCCCTCAACGGCGGCGCGGATCGTTTCCAGCACCTGATCCAATTCACGGGCGACTTGCCCGTTCCAAAATCTCAACACTCGCCAGCCTGCCGCTTCGAGTTTTTTCGTGCGCTGAGCGTCATGGGCGAGGGCGCCATCGAAGCCGTGCTGCTCGCCGTCGAGTTCGACAATCGTTCGCGTCGAGGTGCAGGCGAAGTCGACGATCGCCCGTCCAATGACGACCTGGCGGCGGAAATGGGCGCCTTCCAGTTTCAGCGAATGGCGCAGCGCCCACCAAAGGCGACGCTCGGGCTCGGTCGGCGCCCTTCGCATCGTCGCGGCGCGCTGAAGAAGCTTCGGGTCGACGTCGTCGCGCATGATCTGTCGCCTTCGCGCCCCACCCCCACGCCCCTCCCCGCAAAGCGGGGAGGGGAGTCACGTCATTGCGCCGTCAAGCGCCTTCCCCTCCCCGTCCCGACGGGGAGGGGTCAGGGGTGGGGCGTACCGTCTGATCTGTCGCCTTCGTGCGCCCCCCCGCGCCTCTCCCGGCAAAGCGGGAGGGGAGTCACGTCACTGCGCCGTCAAGCCGCCGTCGACCATGAATTCGGCCCCGGTGGTGAACGAGGATTCGTCGCTGGCGAGGAAGAGGATGGTCAAGGCGACTTCCTCCGCCTTGCCCAGCCGCCCCATCGGCGCGGCGCGGGCGAGGCCGGCGCGAACCCGCTCGGGGTCCTTCGCCCGCGCGATGCCTTCGAGCACCATCGGCGTCTCGGCGAACGACGGATGGACCGAGTTCAAGCGGATGCCATAGCCGGCGCGGGCGCAATGGAGCGCGGCCGATTTGGTCAAGAGCCTCACCGCGCCCTTGCTGGCGCAATAGGCGGCCGAGGACGCGTCGCCGATGATGCCGGCGACCGAGGAGAGATTGACGATCGAGCCGCCGCCCGATTCCTTCATCGCCCGCACCGCCTCCCGGCAGCCGAGAAAGGTGCCCTCGACATTGACCGCGTTGACCTTGCGCCAGTCGGCCAGCGTCGCCTGCTCGATATTGCCGAGAACGCCGATGCCGGCGCTGTTGACCAGGATGTCGAGCCGGCCGAACTTGGCGAGAACCGCGTCGACCACCTCGCGCCAGCGCGCTTCGTCGGTCACGTCCTGCGCAAGCACGAGGTCGGCGTCCGCCCCGAGCGACTTCAGGCCCGCTTCATTGCGGTCGGTCGCGGCGACCTTCGCGCCCTCGGCGTGGAACAGCGCCGCCGCCGCCCGGCCGATGCCCGACGCAGCGCCAGTGATGAGCGCGACCTTGCCGGCGAGGCGCCCCGCCCGTGCTGCGGCCATCGTTTCCCCCTTTTTGCCAATCTAAACCGCCGGGAGCCATAGCCAGCGGGGCGCTCGCCTTCAAGGGCGATTCCGGAGCGGCGCCGCGGCGGCTGGGTCGGACGTCCGGCGCGGCCGGCTGTCGTCGAGTCGACACGCCGCGCCAGAAGCTAACGCCATGAGAGTCTTGACAAATTGTTGAATTACAGAAAAAACTCTTGCGTAATCCAGAAATTTCGGCTAGGCTGGTTCTCGATGGCGGGCTTGAGCGCGGGTTTGCGTTCTCGTTCCGCTTCGGATGGGCGGGTAAGTCGACGATCAGGCGTTCGAGCGTTCATGCAACTCCGGCGCGAGTTGAAAAGGGGGGAAAAAATTTTCATTTGAATCGGCCGTAACCCACTGAAAAGTCCCGCTTCCAAAAAACAAATAAAAGCAAAAGAAAGCCGTTTCGCTTTCGCCGATTTGCCTGGGCTTTTTTCTATTTTCGCCGCTTTCCCGCTCAGGTTGCGCCAGTCGCGGGCGCGGCTCACGCCTATCGCGGCGCCATGCGCAGCGCGCCGTCGATGCGGATCGTCTCGCCGTTGATATAGCCGTTCTCGACGATGTGGACGGCGAGCGCGGCGTATTCGGCCGGCTGGCCGAGGCGCTGGGGGAACGGCACCGAGGCGCTGAGCGAATCCTGCGCCGCCTGCGACAGGCCGAGCAGCATGGGGGTGAGGAAGATGCCCGGCGCGATCGCGTTGACCCGGACCCCGATCTGCGCCAGTTCGCGCGCGATCGGCAGGGTCATCGCCACCACGCCGCCCTTGGAGGCCGAATAGGCCGCCTGGCCGATCTGGCCGTCGTAAGCCGCCACCGAGGCGGTCGAGACGATGACACCGCGCTCGCCGTCGATCGGCTCGAGCTTGGCCATCGCGGCGCTTGCGAGGCGGATCATGTTGAAGGTGCCGATGAGATTGACTCGGATCACCCTTTCGAAGTCGGCAAGCGGATGGGGCCCGTCGCGGCCGACGACCCGCTTGGCCACGCCGATGCCGGCGCAATTGACCAGCACCCGCGCTGGCCCGTGCGCCGCCGCGGCTTTGGCGATCGCCGCGCCGGCGGAGGCTTCGTCCGCCACGTCGCCGACCAGGGCGACGCCGCCCACCGCTTTCGCCGCTTCTTCCGCGGCGGCGGAATTGAGGTCGATGACCGCGACCTTTGCGCCCTTGGCGGCGAGCGCTTCCGCCGTCGCCCGGCCGAGCCCGGAGCCGCCGCCAGTCACGATCGCCGCCACCCCGGAAAGAATCATCGCGTCTCCTCCTCCCCCTTTTGTAGTCCCGGTCGGGGACCGCGGCCAACGCAAAACGCGGTCAACAACCGCGTCTACAGGCGCGCAGCCTGTCTTGTCAGCCGAGCTTGACCCACAGCCTGCCGCCCTCGACCTTCACCGGATAGGTCGCGAGATCGACGCAGGCCGGCGCGCCCTTCGCCTCGCCGGTGGTGAAATCGAACCGTCCGTTGTGCATCGGGCATTCGATGATCGTGCCCTGGACGAAGCCGTCGGCGAGCTCGACCTGCTCGTGGGTGCAAAGCCCGTCGGTGGCGAAATAGCGGCCGTCGGCGGTCCGGTAGAGCGCGTACTGGCGTCCCTGATGCTCGAACGGCGCGACATCCTCGGGCGATATGCGGTCGGCGAGGCCCGCGTCGATCCAGTTCGCGCTCATGGGCGCACTCCTCCTCTTGCGTCAGGTTCGCGCCGGCGCGGCGCCAAAAGGCGCGGGTCTCGCCCCGCTCGGCAGTTCGCGCTTCACGTAATAGCTCGGATCCTTGAGCTGGCGCGCCAGCGCCGGGATGATCTCGCGATAGGCGGCGATGGTGCTCGGATAGGGCTCGGGGCAGTCGGCCTTGATCGCTTGATGCAGCCTCGGCAGCGCGTGATAGGGGATCAGCGGGAACAGGTGATGTTCGACGTGGTAGTTCATGTTCCAGTAGAGGAAGCGGAAGATCGGGTTCATGTAGATGGTGCGCGAATTGAGCCGGTGGTCGAGCACGTCCTCAGCGAGGCCGAGGTGCTGGGTGCAGCCGAAATAGAGCTGGAGCCAGGCGCCGTAGAGCGACGGCAAGCCGATCAACATCGCCGGCAGAATCGACCGGAAATAGACGCAAGCCAGGATGACAAGCGCGTATATCGCCAGATAGACGCGCGCGGTCCGATAGACTTTGGGACGCTCGCTCGCGGGCACGAAGGTCGCTTCCTCCTCCCTCAGCCGGCCCGCCGCGTGCAGGAACAACCCGCGGACGAAGATGACGGCGGTCTTGAGCGAGAAGACATTGAGAAGAAGCGACAGAACGTCCGGCGGGCGAGGCGTGATGATCTCCGGATCGCGGCCGACGATGACCGTGTCGGTGTGGTGGCGGGTATGGCTCCAGCGCCAGATCTCGGGCTCGCGCAGGACCATGAAGCAGGCGATCTCATAGACCGCGTCATTCATCCATTTCGTCTTGAAGGCGGTTCGGTGGCCGCACTCGTGCCAGCGGCTGTCGGAGGCGGAGCCATAGAGCACGCCGTAGACGAGAAAGAACGGAACCGCCGCCCAGCCGCCCCAGAACCAGAAGCCGAGCCCGCCCGAAACGATGAGCGCGGCGAACCAAATCAGCGTGTCGCGGATCGCCGGGCGATCCTCGCGGCGCATCAGCTCCTTGAGCTCGGCCCGGGTGATCGGCGGCGAATACCATTTCGCCGATGCGAGGCCGGCGGCGACGGCCTTCTCGGCCTCCGGGCCGACGAGACTATAGTCGCGGGTGACGAAAGCGGCGGACATCGGTTTCCTCCTCGCCCGGCGGCCGAGTCTCCCGGCCCGCCGATCGCACCACGGGTAATCGTAAGCCGGCAGCGACTCAATGTCCCACTTTCATTTTCTATCAAAATCAATCATGATGCCGACAATTGAGCTTGCATTTCTGGCACAGAGGGCTTTCGTGTGAGCCGTCCGACCATTGCCGATCTTGCCCGCGCCGCAGGGGTCAGCGTCGCGACCGTCGATCGCGTGCTGAATGCCCGGCATCGTGTGCGCGAGCCCACCGCCGAGCGGGTGCTCGGCGCCGCCGAGGCTATCGGCTACCACGGAACGCCGCTGCTGAAGAGCCGGCTACGCCCAAATATCCCCGAGCGCACTTTCGCCTTTCTGCTTCAGCGGGAAGATGCTTTCTATGCGCAGTTCGGCACCGATCTCGCGGCGGCGACGCGGGCGTTGACTGAGTTTCGCGCCAAGTCGGTCATCGATTTCGCGCCCGACCTTTCGCCCGGCGTCATCGCCGAACGCCTGCTCCGGCTCGGCGAAAGCGCGCACGCGGTGGCGGTCGTTTCGGTCGACCATCCGCGGGTGAGCGACGCGATCGCGACGTTGCGGGCGCGCGGCGTACCCACGTTCGCCGTCCTCACCGAACTCGGGGCGGGGGCCGCCGCCCCTTATGTCGGCCGCGACAATCGCAAGGAAGGGCGCACCGCCGCTTGGCTGATCGCCAAGGCCGCGAGGCGTCCGGGCAAGGTCGGCATCATCGTCGGCAGCCATAGGTTTCTGTGTCAAGAGACGGCGGAAATTTCCTTCCGCGCCTATCTGCGGGAAAACGCGCCCGAATTCACCCCGCTCGAACCGCTCGTCAACCTGGAAGAGCCGCGCATCGCCTATGCGGCGACGCAGGACATGATCGCAACCCATCCTGACCTCGTCGGCCTCTACGTGTGCGGCGGCGGACAGGAGGGCGTAATCGCGGGCGCGCGCGACGAGCCGCGCTCCCGCGGCCTGGCGATCGTCTGCAACGAACTCACCCCTACAGCGCGAGCCGGCCTCGTCGATGGCGTGCTGACCGCCGTCATCTCGACGCCGACCGCCCTGCTCGCGCAGCGGACCCTGGCGGCTATGGGGTCAGCGATCGCGGCCCCGAACGAGACCGTCGCCAATCCGGTATTCGTGCCATTCGAGCTTTACCTGCCAACCAACGTTTGAGGGTATCCGGCAGCCGAGACCCGCGCGGTCGAGACCCGGGGAATGCTCGTGCTGTATCGGTGGAATGACTGAAATTTTTTGGAATGTTTATTCCGAACTTGATTCTTTTTAGAACGTTTGTTACAGACGACCACGTTGTCCAAGCCGGTCAAGCCGGTTCCTCACGGACTCACGTGTAATCGAACGGCGCCCTTCCGGCGCCCCGAGGGAGGAAATTGATATGAAACGCGTACTCATTGCGCTCGCCGCAGCCACTGTACTCTCGAGCCCCGCCTTCGCCGCCAAGATCGGCGTGTCGATGGATAAGTTCGACGACAATTTCCTCACTGTCTTGCGCAACGGCATGAGCGACTACGCCAAGACCGTTCCCGGCGTGACGCTGCAGATCGAGGACGCGAAGGACGACGTCTCGAAGCAGCTGAGCCAGGTTCAGAACTTTATCGCCAACGGAGTCGACGCGATCATCGTCAACCCCGTCGACACGTCGGCGACCGCGGCGATCACCAAGGCCGCCGCAGACGCGGGCGTGCCGCTCGTCTATGTCAACCGCGAACCGGCCGATGTTGACAAGCTCGGACCCAAGGCCGCCTTTGTCGCCTCGAACGAGGCCGAGTCCGGCACCCTCGAGACCAAGCAAATCTGCAAGCTTCTTGGCGGCAAGGGCAACATCCTGGTGATCGAGGGCCAGCTCTCGAACCAGGCCGCGGTGCAGCGCACCAAGGATATCCACGAGGTCATCTCGACCCCGGACTGCAACGGGATGAAGATCGTCGCCGAGCAGACCGCAACCTGGGATCGAACCCAGGCGCAGAACCTCATGACCAACTGGCTGTCCAAGGGTCTCAAGTTCGACGCCGTGGTCTCGAACAACGATGAAATGGCGATCGGCGCCCTTCAGGCGATGAAGGCCGCCGGCATCGACACCAAGGCGGCGATCGTCGGCGGGGTCGATGCGACGCAGGACGCGCTCGCCTCCATGAAGGCAGGCGATCTTAAGGTCACGGTGTTCCAGGACGCCGCCGGCCAAGGCAAGGGCGCGGTCGACGCGGCTTTGGCGCTTGCCGCGGGCAAGCCGGTCGAGAAGAAGGTCTACATCCCCTTCCTGCTCGTGACGCCGGCCAACATGGACCAGTTCATGAAGAAGAACTGATCGGGGACCCTCGATCCTGATCACTCGGAGTGCAAAGCGGCTTCCGGCGACGCCCGCCCGACGGCGCGACGCCGTCCCGTTCGCCAACCGGCGTGATATGAGGAGCTAACAACACGGGCGCGGCCCCGCTGGTCGGGGCGCGCCAGGATGCCAACGGGACGAAGCGCCATGGCGACCATTAGTCCGTCGACCGCCGAGGTCATCCGGCAAAGCGGGGCCGTCCCGGGCGCTGACTATCTGCTCGAAGTCGCAAATGTCCGCAAAGCCTTTCCCGGCGTGCTGGCGCTCGACGACGTCTCATTTCGCCTCAAGCGCGGCCACGTCCATGCGCTGATGGGCGAGAACGGCGCGGGCAAGTCGACGTTGATGAAAATCATCGCCGGCATCTACACGCCGGATTCCGGCTCGTTCAAACTGAAGGGCCAGGAGATCAAGCTCACCTCCCCGCTCGACGCGCTTCGCTACGGCATCGCGATGATCCATCAGGAGCTCAACCTGATGAATTTCATGACGGTGGCCGAAAACATCTGGATCCGCCGCGAGCCTTTGAACGCTCTCGGGTTTGTACGCCACGACGAGATGCGCCGGCGGACAAAGCAGCTCTTCGAACGGCTCGACATCGGCATCGATCCCGAAACCGAGGTGCGCGATCTCTCAGTCGCCAGCCGACAGATGGTCGAGATCGCCAAGGCGGTCAGCTACGATTCCGACATCCTCATCATGGACGAGCCGACCTCCGCGCTGACCGATCGCGAGGTCGAGCACCTTTTCAGGATCATCAGGACGCTGAAGGCCCAGGGCACTGGCATTGTCTACATCACCCACAAGATGAACGAACTGTTCGAGATCGCCGACGAAGTGTCGGTGTTCCGTGACGGCCGCTTCGTTGGCGAGCATGCGGCGGCCGACGTGACGCGCGACGATATCATACGGCTGATGGTCGGGCGCGAGATTACCCAGATGTTTCCCAAGGAAACCGTGCCGATCGGCGAGGTCGCGCTTTCGGTGCGCAATCTTACGCTCGATGGCCGGTTTAGCGACATCACCTTCGACCTTCGCAAGGGTGAGATTCTCGGCTTCGCTGGGCTTGTCGGCTCGGGACGCAGCAACGTCGCCGAAGCGCTGTTCGGCGTAACTCCCGCGACCTCGGGGACAATCGCGATCGACGGCGTAGAGATCGCGATCAAGAACCCGGGCATGGCGATGGACGCCGGCATGGCGTTCCTGACCGAGGACCGCAAGGAAAGCGGCTGCTTCCTGCTCCTCGACATCATGGCCAACATGCAGATCGCCTTGTTGCGCCGCGGGCATGCGCGCGGGGGCTTCGTCAAGGAGCGCGAGATTGAGGCGCTCTGCCAACAGCAGAAGACGCGCCTCAGGGTCCGCACGCCCGATCTCGAAGAGCCGGTGCTCAATCTGTCGGGCGGCAACCAGCAGAAGGTTCTGATCGCGCGCTGGCTTATGACAAAGCCACGCATCCTCATTCTCGACGAGCCGACGCGCGGCATCGACGTCGGCGCCAAAGCCGAGATTCATAAGCTGATCACCGAACTTGCGGGCCAGGGCGTCGCGGTCATGATGATCTCGTCCGAGATGCCGGAAGTGCTCGGTATGAGCGACCGGGTTCTCGTCATGCACGAGGGACGCATGACCGGGATCGTGGATCGCAAGGACGCAACCCAGGTCAAGATCATGGAGCTCGCGTCGCAATAGCGGCGCAGACGAGGCGATAGGAGCGAGACCCGTGGCCACCGACATCTCCACCGCCGCAGCGCCGACCGAGACTCATTCCGCAGGGCGCCGGCGGCTGCCGCCGGAGCTCAGCATCCTGGGCGTCATGATCGGCATGATGCTGTTGTTCGAGGCGCTGGGTTGGATCTTCGTCGGCCAGAGCTTCATCGCCAATCCCTTGCGCCTCAAGATCATGATCCTCCAGGAGGCGGAGATCGGCATCATCGCCGTCGGCGTCACCCAGGTCATCATCATGGGCGGCATCGATCTGTCCTCGGGATCGGTGGTCGGCATGACGGCGATGATCGCGGCGAGCCTCGCTCAGACCGAAGGCTTTTCACACGCGATCTATCCGAATCTGACCGGCCTCAATCCAATCTTTCCGGTAGCCGCGGGCCTCGTCTGCGGCCTGATCGCCGGCCTCATCAACGGCTCGCTGATCGCCTACACGAAGATCCCAGCGTTCATCGCCACCCTCGGCATGATGGTGTCCGCGCGCGGCGTCGCCGACTGGTACACGAACGGCCAGCCGATCGGCAATCTCGAGGATTCCTTTGCCGCCATCGGCGCCGGCTGGTGGCCGGTCATCATCTTTCTTGGGGTCGCCTTCATCTTCCACATCGCGCTGCGCTACACGCGCTACGGCAAGTTCACCTACGCCATCGGCGCAAACCAGCTCGCCGCCCGCGTCTCGGGCATCAACGTCGAGCGCCATATCGTGCTCGTCTATATGATCGCGGGTCTGCTCTCGGGGCTTTCCGGCATCGTGCATACTGCGCGCGCGATCAGCGGACAGGCTGGCGTCGGCGTCGGCTTCGAACTCGACGCGATCGCCGCAGCTGTCATCGGCGGCACGTCGCTCTCGGGCGGCGTCGGCCGCATGACGGGAACCGTGATCGGCGCGGTGATCCTCGGGATTCTGACGTCGGGGTTCACCTTCCTGAACGTCGACGCCCACTATCAGGAAATCATCAAGGGCGGCGTCATCGTCGCCGCGGTCGTCGCCGATCAGTACCGGCAACGGCGCCGGAAGTCCGTCTAGGCAAGAAGCCTGCCGGCGCGCTTCGTCGGCAGGCCATCGTTAGGGGCAATGTCGCCCATGAAGGAGGAAATCGTATGAAAGGCCTGATCCAATCGACCATCGCCGCGGCGGCGTTCGCAGCCGCCGCCGCCTTCGCCGGCCCTGCCATGGCCGCGGACAACATTCACATCATCGTGGTGAGCCACGGCCAGGCCAACGATCCGTTCTGGTCGGTGGTCAAGAACGGCGTCGTCGCCGGCGCGAAGGACACCGGGGTCACGGTCGATTACCGCGCCCCCGAGACGTTCGACATGGTGGCGATGTCGCAATTGATCGACGCGGCGGTCAACCAGAAGCCGTCGGGCCTTGTCGTCTCCATCCCAGACGCTTCCGCGCTCAGCCCGTCGATCAAGAAGGCGGTCGCCGCCGGCATCCCGGTCATCAGCATGAATTCCGGATCGGACGTGTCGAAATCTCTCGGCGCGCTCCTTCACGTCGGCCAGGACGAGGAGACCGCTGGAAAGGCCGCGGGCGAGAAGCTCAAGGAGATGGGCGGCAAAGTCGCTCTCTGCGTGAACCAGGAAGTCGGAAACGTGGCGCTCGATCTGCGCTGCAAGGGCTTCGAGGAAGGCTTCGGCGGCAAGGTGACGGTTCTCCCCGTCTCTAACGAACCATCGGAGGTTCGCGCCAAGGTCAAGGCGGCGCTGTCGTCCAACCCGGAGGTCGACACGATCCTCGCGCTCGGCGCGGGAACTGCGGGCGAGCCGTCGCTTGCGGCAGTCAAGGACTCCGGCAAGACCGGCAAGATCAATGTCGCGACGTTTGACCTGTCGGCCGACTTCCTGAAGGCGGTCGCCGCGGGAGAAGCCGCCTTCGCCATCGATCAGCAGCAGTTCCTGCAGGGTTATCTGCCGGTCGTGTTCCTGGCCAACTACGCCAAATATGGACTGATTCCCGCCAGCAACGTCGCCTCGGGCCCTAATCTGATTACCAAGGACAAGGCCGCGCAGGTCGTCCAGCTGTCGGCGAAAGGTATCCGCTAGCGCGGCGGATTCTGCCCGAAGCCGATATTTCGGCGGCCGGTCGGGGCCGCCGCGCCCAAGGCGTCCCCGACCGTCTGCAACCGGCGGCCGCAAACGGCCGCTCGAGGGAGGAGAACAGCAATGAGCCAGACCCAACCGATCGCGCCGCTCGGTCAGCCGGTGAAGCCATCCCAAGTCATCGACGAGCGGCTGCGCAAATCGTCCTTTCTGACTGAGGCCATGCGCCGGCCGGAGCTCGGGGCGGTCGCCGGGCTCATCGTGGTCCTGATCTTCTTCTTCTTCACCGCCAACTCGACAATGTTCACGCTGAGCGGGCTGATGACGGTTCTCGCTCCCGCGTCCGAACTCGGAATCCTGGCCATCGCCGCCGCGCTCTTGATGATCGGCGGCGAATTCGATCTCTCGATCGGTTCGATGATCGCCTTCGCCGGGCTGGCCTTCGCCGCCGCCCTGGTCGACGCCCACTTGCCGCTCCCCATCGCCATCGCCGCGACGATGGTGTTCGCGGCGGCCATCGGCGCCATGAACGGACAGATCGTCATCCACACCCGGCTGCCCTCGTTCATCGTGACCTTGGCGTTCCTGTTCATCTTTCGCGGCCTGACGCTGGTCGGGCTGAAGCTCGCCACCGGCGGTTCGACCCAATTGCGTGGCGTCGACGACGTGGTTCACGACAGCTTCGCCAAGGGCCTGTTCGCCGGCAACGCCTTTCCGGGCGTCTTCGCCTGGCTCGCCGACCATGGGATGATCGACAAATTCGACACCGGCCTGCCGAAGGTCGCCGGGGTTCCGGTCTCGATCGTCTGGTTCATCGCCTTCGCCGCGGTCGCGACCTGGGTGCTGCTCAGGACCCGGGTCGGGAACTGGATCTACGCTTCCGGCGGCGATCCGAACGCCGCACGCAATTCCGGCGTCCCGGTCAGTCATGTGAAGACCGGCCTGTTCATGCTGACGGCAAGCGCGGCGGCGCTGGTTGCGATCCTTACCGTGCTCGACGCGGGCTCGACCGACGCGCGCCGCGGCGTTCAGAAGGAGTTCGAGGCGATCATCGCGGCGGTGATCGGCGGCTGTCTTTTGACCGGCGGCTACGGGTCGGCGATCGGCGCCTTCATTGGAGCCATTATTTTCGGCGTCGTGTCGATCGGCCTGACCTACACTTCGTTCGACAGCGACTGGTTCCAGGTGTTCCTCGGCGGAATGCTGCTGACCGCGGTCCTGTTCAACAACTACATCCGCCGCAAGGTCACCGGCGAACGCTGAGATCAGGGAGGACAGATATGAGCGATGCAAGCGCCAACGATCAGCCGGCCATCATCGACGTGAAGAACATCGTCAAGCATTTCGGCCCGGTCATTGCGCTCTCCGGCGTTTCCCTGACCGTCGGAGGGGGTCAGGTCCATTGCCTGCTCGGAGACAACGGCGCGGGAAAATCGACCTTGATCAAGACGCTCGCCGGCGTGCATCGGCCGACCAAGGGAGAGTATCTGGTCGAGGGCAAGCCGGTTTCGTTTTCGAGCCCGCGCGATGCGCTCGACGCCGGCATCGCCACGGTTTACCAGGATCTGGCGATGATCCCACTCATGTCGATCACCCGCAATTTCTTCATGGGGCGCGAGCCGCGGGTTGGATTCCCGCCGTTCAGGCGGGTCGATTTCCGCTTCTGCAACGAGGTGACGCGGGAAGAAATGCACCGGATCGGGATCGACGTCCGCGACCCGCGACAGGCGGTCGGCACGCTGTCGGGCGGCGAGCGTCAGTGCGTGGCGATCGCGCGCGCGGTCTATTTCGGCGCCAAGGTCCTGATCCTGGATGAGCCGACGTCGGCCTTGGGCGTCGCCCAGACGTCGATGGTGCTCAAATACATTCACCTCGTCCGCCAAAGGGGACTCGGCGTGATTTTCATCACCCACAACGTCCGGCACGCCTACGCAGTGGGAGACCGATTCACCGTGCTCAATCGTGGCAGGACGCTTGGCACCTACGCCAAGGCCGAAATCCCGATGGACGACCTACAGAATCTGATGGCGGGCGGCAAAGAGCTGCAGCAGCTTTCAAGCGAACTCGGCGGCACAGTCTGACGGCGTCCGCGCGATCAGGCGTCGCCGCCGCCCTTTGGGCGGGCCATCGTGAAGACCTTCTCGACCGCGGCGTAATCCTGGTAGCCGCAGCGGGCGAGGGAATGGGCGCGGGCGATGTCGAACCGGCCGTCGACAAGATATTCGTCGTCGATATGAAAGGCGACCACCTCGCCGAGCGTCAGCACCGAGCCGCTCCATTCGCCGCTGACCGACCTGATCTCGATCACCTCGACCACTTTGCATTCCAGCGCCGCAGGGCTTTCGGCGACCCGCGGCGCCACGACCAGGCGACACTCGGCCATGGTCAGTCCGACGCGGTCGAATTCGTTGTCGCCACGGGCGAACGGGGCCGAGGTTTCGTTTACGCGTTCGCGCAGATCGAAGGTCGCCAGGTTGGCGACGAATTCACCGCTTTCCCTGGCGAAGGACGCCGAATCCTTCCAGCCCTCGCTCGAGAACCCGACGATCGGCGGGACGCTGCAGAAACCGTTGAAGAAACTGTACGGGGCGAGATTGACGCGGCCGTCGCGGGCGCGTGTCGAGATCCAGCCGATCGGACGCGGGGCGACGATCGCCTTGAAGGGGTCGCGCGGCAACTTGGTCCGGTCGCGTTCGGCGGTCGCGTAGAACATCGGCAAACCTCACTCGGGAAAATTTGTCGTGATCTCCGCGAGCGGCGGCCGCGGGCGATCCTCGATCGACGCCGCGGCCTTGCCGATGTGAATGAAACCGGCGATGCGCTCGTGCTCGGCGAGCCCGATCGCCGCGCGAAAGCGCACGTCGTAGGCCATCCAGCCGGTGAGCCAAGTAGCGGAAAAGCCGAGCGCGCGGGCGGCGACGATCATGTTCATGCACACTGCGCCAGCGGACAGCACCTGCTCCCACTCCGGGATCTTGACGTGCGGCGCGGCGCGCGAGACGACGGCGACGACGAGAGGCGCGCGGGCGAAGCGCTGCTCTTCCTCAGCCCGGGCGGCCTCGTCGAGGTCGGGCTTGTCCTCGAGGCGGATCGCAAGGGCGAGGCGGCCCACGCGCTCGCGCGCCCGGCCGTCGAAGACCACAAACCGCCACGGCGCGAGCTTGCCGTGATCCGGCACTCGCGAGGCGACGGTCAAGATGGTCGCCAACTCATCTGCGGTCGGGCCCGGTCCGGTCATCATCGGCGGGGGAACCGACCTGCGGCGTTTGAGGAGCGAGATCGTATCGTTCATCGTCGGATTCCAAAAGAAAGGCTGGCTCTTGGCCGAATTCCGGACCGCTGTAAACCGCCCTTGATCCGCCTCAATGTAGCGTCACGAGCCGCCCGGGACCTTCGAGCGCCATCGACCAGCGGCGCGCATTTTCGGCAATGCGAGGCGGATTGAGACCGATTTGGCGAATTCTGGCGGCCCTGGTCGCGGGCTTGGCGCTGATCGCGTCCGCAGTTGCCCAGACGCCGGCGAGCGACCCCGGCCCGGCTCCGGCAAGCCAACCCGCCCCGGCTCCGGCAAGCCAACCCGCCCAAGCGCCGGCGAGCCAACCCCTCGCGCCGGCGAGCCAGCCCGCCCAGGCGCCGGCGAGCCAACCCCTCGCGCCGGCGAGCCAGCCCGCCCAGGCGACCCTCAGCCTCTCCGCCGTCCTGAACGGCGGCGGCGCGCCGCTCACTGGCGGCCTGCGCTGGCGGATTTTCGCCGCCCAAGCCGACCCGGACGGCTCGCACCCCCTGATCGTCGAATCGAGCTTGGCCCAGCCGACACTCACGATTCCGGCTGGTGACTATGTCGTCCATGTCGCCTTCGGCCTCGCGAGCGCCGCCAAACGGGTGACGCTCGGCGCGGAGGTGCGCCCCGAGCGCCTCACGCTCTCGGCGGGTGCGCTGAAGATCGAGGGGACGCTGGCCGACGCGCCGATCGACCCGTCCAAGCTGTCGCTCGCGATCTACGTGCCGCAGAACCGCAACCCCCTCGGCAAGCTCGTTTACGCCACAGCCAAGGCGGGCGACATCATCGGGCTGCCGGAAGGCTCCTATCACATCGTTTCGACCTATCTCGACACCGTGGGCACCCATTCGGGGGTGAGCGCCGTGGCGAATACGGGCAAATCGGCGGCGGTCGTGCCGCCAACTGCAATCCCCTCCAATTCTATCGTCAACGCCGACATCAAGGTCATTTCCGGCAAGCGAATCGACGTCACGATCAAGCATCGCTGCGCGACGCTCACCCTGAAGCTCGTCAACAAGCCAGGCGCCGAGGCGCTCGCCAACACCACCTTCACCGTGCTCACCCCGGGCGGTGACGTCATCCGCGAGCTGGTTGGCGCCTTTCCCTCGCTGGTGCTCGCCGAGGGCGAGTACGTGGTCATCGCGCGGCACGAGTCCAAGGTCTACCAGTCGACCTTCCAGGTTGAGACCGGGATGGACCACGACATCGAAGTTGTTGCAGAAGAGAGCGGCAAACAGGGGCCGTGACCGGATGCAGACCTTCTTCGTCCAAATCAAATGCGCGCTCGGACGGACGTATGAAGTCGCCAGCACGCTTGCCGAGGCGGAGATCGCCTCCGAAATCTATTCGATCGCCGGTGATTACGACATTCTGGCCAAGTTCTACGTCGAATCGAATGTCGACATCGGCCATTTCGTCGGCCACAAAGTGCAGGTGATTCCTGGTATCGTCGACACCCGCACCATCATCACGTTCAAGGCGTTCTAGGCGGCGCGAGGCGCCGGGCGCTCATTCGGTGCCGGCGCGGCGCTGCCGCGAGGTCAAACTCCGTCGTCCAGCAGCAAGCGGCCAATTCCACGATGCGCTCAAGACTCTCTTCCGCTCTCGTCCTCAGCCTCTCTCTCTCCGGCGCCGCCCAGGCGGCGGACACCGCATACCTGTTCGACGCGCTGCACGGCAGGACGCCCTACCGGGCGTCGTGGGACAAGCTGATGAAGCTCGTGCAGCCGACGCCCGACTGGCTCATCGAGTTCAACCGCAACTTCGATGGCGTCGCGAGCCAGATCACCAGCCTCACCATCGACGGCAAGTCTTACGAGATATCTTTCGTCTGCAAGCCGACCGACTGCGCCGGGCACAGGTTTGTCGTGCTGTTCGACGCTAATGGGGAGCACGCCTATGGGGCGCTCGGCGGCAAGGACAACGATCCCGCCTTCTACGGCGGCCCCTCGCAGCCAGAGCAGGACGCGATGGCGAAGGAAGTGAAGGACTGAGGATGGTCCTTGAAGCCTACCCGCGGGTCTTCGTCGGCGCGCGCCGGGCGGATCTGTGGGCGGTGGAATAGCCCACTCCAGACCTCGACCGGCCGATTGCCGCGGCGCCGAGGGCGGGCGCGCTCCACCTCGGTGACATTCGCAACTGCCGCCCGGCGCGCGATCGCCTATGGTCGTTGGCTCGGCTCACTCAGCGGAAACGGGCTTAAGGGGGACGCTCGCCCATGACCCAGACCTTTCAGATATTGATCCTGCTCCTGGTCGTCATTTCCGCAGTCGCGGTCCTGGCGAGGCGACTTCAGATCCCGCCCGCCATCCTCCTCGTGATTACGGGCGCCGGGCTTGCTCTCATTCCCGGGCTGCCGACTTTGCGGCTTGCGCCGGACCTCGTCCTGGTGCTGGTTCTGCCGCCCTTGGTCTATTCGTCCGCGGTGGCGATGAGCTGGAAGGAGTTCCGGTTCAACCTGCGTCCGATCGCGCTTCTTTCCGTCGGCTGCGTCCTCTTCACCGCAGCCGCAGTCGCCGCGGCGACCCATTGGCTCCTCGGATTTTCTTGGGCGGTCGGGTTCGTGCTCGGCGCGATCGTTTCTCCGCCCGACGCGGTCGCGCCGCTGTCGGTCGCGCGCCGAATGCAAATTCCGCGGCGGATCATCGTCGTCCTCGAAGGCGAAGGAATGGCCAACGATGCAACCGCTCTCGTTCTCTACCGCTTTGCGATCGCCGCCGTCAGTCTTGGAACGTTTTCGCTCCCTGAGGCCGCCGGCAGCCTCGTCGCCATTCTAGCGGGAGAAATCATCTGGGGCGTGGGCGTCAGCTGGCTCATGCTTCGCCTTCGGCGCTGGGTCCGCGACCCCAAAGTCGAGATCATGCTTTCGCTGCTCACGCCCTACGCGGCCTATTGGCCGCCCGAGCAGCTTGGCGGCTCCGGCGTGCTCGCGACCGTCGCCGCCGGGCTCTACATCAGCTGGAATGGCCTTCGGCTGATCAGCGCCGCGACCCGGCTACAAGGCGTCTTCTTCTGGGACTTCCTCGTCTACCTGATCGAAGGCATGGTTTTTCTCATCACGGGGCCTACAAGCGCGCGCGCTCCTCTCCGCCTTCGCCGCCAATTCGATTTCCGGCCTCGCCATGGCCGCCGTTGTCGTGAGCGCGGTGGCCATTGCAGCCCGGTTCGTGTGGGTATTTCCCGCTGGCTATCTGCCGCGTTGGCTCGTCCCCGCGATTCGCCGCAGGGATCCTGCGCCGCCCTGGCAGTGGCTGTTTGCGATCGCGTTCACCGGCATTCGCGGAGTCGTTTCTCTGGCAGCCGCGCTCGCGATTCCGTTCGCGAAAGCGGACGGGAGCCCGTTTCCGGAGCGCGACCTGATTCTGTTTCTGACCTTCTGCGTGATCTTCGTCACGCTGGTCGGCGAAGGCTTGGCGCTGCCTTTGGTCAATCGCGCGCTGGGACTCGCTCATGCTGGACGCCGGGAGCGGCAGGAGGAGCGAAACGAGGAGTTCAGAGCGCGGAGACGCGCGCTCGAGGCGGCGATCAAAGAGCTCGATCGGCTCACGACCGAGCGTCAGGCTCCGGAATCCGTCGTCCGGCCGATTCGCGTCGCCCAAACCGACCGGCTCAAGCTCGTGGATCACCGCAACGACGGCGACGCCCGTCATAAGAAGCTGGTCGATCTCGGCGACGAGATCGAGTTCCTCCTGATCGAGGCGGAGCGGGGTCTGATCAACAACCTTTATCGCAACGGCGAATTGAAAGACGAGTCGCGCCGGCACATCGAGCGCGAGCTCGATCTGCGCGACGCAAGCCTGGCGAATCTGCGTTCAGCCGAATGAGCGGAAGCGACCCCTTCGCGCGCCGACCACGGCTGCATCTCCGTCACGCTAACTCCAGCGTGAACGGCGTCCCTTCGAAACACGTTTCGCCCCGGCCGATCGCCGCAATCGCCGCATTCATCCGGCCGCGGCGGCCAAGCGCGGCGTCGGCAAGAGCGACGAGCCGCGGGTTCGGAGAGGCGGTCGGAGAGGCGGCGCGAAGCGCTTGCGCGATGGCGAATTCGTCGCCGCCGGGCTTGAGCGCGCAGGCGGCGATATAGGCGGCCGCAGTCGACCGGCTGACGCCGGCGAAGCAATGGATCACCATCGGCTCGGCGCGGTCCCAGCCGCGGACGAAGCCGATGAGGTCATCGAGGTGGGTCACCTCCGCCAAGACCTGGCCGGGCGTGGGCTCGACGATGTCGGAAACGGCGAGATAAAGATGGCGCTTGGGCGCGATCGCATTCGGGCGCTCGACCGCCGTGCCGGGGCTCAAGAGGGTGAGAAGCGAGCGTGCGCCGGTCCTGGCCACCGTTTCCCCGACCAGGGCGAGCGAACATACGTGAAGGCGGGGCATGTGGCGTTTCCTAAAGGCGAGAGCCGTTATTAGGTCCGGGCGGCCTCGGCGTCGAGTTCGGCGAACCGGGCGAGGAAGCGAGCCTCGACGGCGGCGGGACGCATCGGCTCGAGATAGACGGAGAAATCGCTGAGCGGCAGATCTGGCGCGCCGAAGAGCTTGCGCGCCTCTGCGATCGAGAAGCCGGCGAGCGCGGTCGCCTCGAGATAGGCCGAGGCCCGGTCGGCGATCTTGATGGAGCGGATGAGCTCGTCCTGCGGCCTGGCGACGAGGCCGAAGCGGATGTGGATCGCGCGCTTGAGGCGCTCCTCGATCCGCAAATAGTCGCCGCCGATCGCCGCCTTGAACGGCGAGATCATGTCGCCGATTACATATTCAGGCGCATCGTGTAGCAGCGCAAGAAGCCGCGCCTTGCCGGGCGACGCGGGCTCAGCGGCCGCGAACAGCGCCTCCACAAGGAGCGAGTGCTGGGCGACGGAGAAGATCTCCGGTCCCCTGGTCTGGCCGTTCCAGCGGGCGACGCGCGCGAGCCCGTGGGCGATGTCGCCGATCTCGACATCGAGCGGCGAAGGATCGATGAGGTCGAGCCGCCGCCCTGACAGCATACGCTGCCAGGCGCGGCGCGCCCCGCTCTCGCTCAAGGCTTGAACTCGCGCGCCAGCGCCCGGCAGGCCTCGTGACGGCAGCAATCAACGAGATGGTCGTTGACCATCCCGGTCGCCTGCATGAAGGCGTAGATGATCGTCGGCCCGACGAAGTTGCCGCCGCGGGCGCGCAAGTCCTTGGCGATGGCCCGCGAAACCTCGCTCTCGGCCTGCATCTCGGCCATGCTTCGGCGGGCGTTCTGGATCGGACGCCCGTCGACGAAACTCCACAAGTGACGAGCAAGCCCGCCTTTCGCCTCGAGGTCAAGAGTGATGCGGGCGAGCGCTGCCGTCGCCTCGATCTTGGCCCGATTGCGCACGATGCCGGCGTCCTGCATCAGCGCATCCTTCTTCTTCTCGCTCCAGCGCACGATCTTCTTCGGATCGAAGCCATCGAACGCCTTGCGGAAGGCCGGGCGCTTACGCAAGATGGTGATCCACGACAGCCCGGCCTGGAAGCCGTCCAGCACCAGCTTCTCGAACATCGCCTGATCGTCATATTCCGGCACGCCCCATTCCTCGTCGTGATAGGCGAGATAGAGCGGATCGGCGCCCGGCCACGGACATCTGAGGAGGCCGTCGGCACCGCGAGCGGCGGCGACGGCGCGCGGCGGCTTTTCTTTTTCTGGCATTGGCCCCCCTTTCGTCGAGGTTCAGCTTGAAAGGATCACTCTTCGCCCGGCGCGCGACGGCGTTCAAGGCATCCGCGAGCGGATGGCGATTTGACCAGGTCGGGAAATCCCGCGATAGACTCCGCCCCCACCGGCGAAAAACAAGGACACTGCATGACGTTCCGCGCCGTTCGGGCCGACAAGACCGACGCCGGGCAGATGGTCCGGTTCGTCGACATGGAGGACGCCGAGCTCATGGAAGGCGACGTGACGGTCCGCGTCACCCATTCGACCGTCAACTACAAGGACGGCCTCGCGCTCAGCGGCAAGTCGGTAATCATCCGCAGCTTTCCGATGGTGCTTGGCGTCGACCTCGCCGGCGTGGTCGAGACCTCGAGTTGGCCGGACTTCGCTCCCGGCGACGAAGTGATCGTGACCGGCCACGGCCTCAGCGAAACCCATTTCGGCGGCTACGCCGAGCGAGCGCGGGTGAACAGCGACTGGCTGGTCAAGCTGCCCCCGGCGCTGGGCCGGGCCGAGGCGATGGCGATCGGCACCGCGGGCTTCACCGCGATGCTGGCGTTGATGGCGATCGAGCGGGCGGGTCTGACGCCGTCCTCGGGGCCAGCGCTGGTGACCGGGGCGGCGGGAGGCGTCGGCTCGATGACGATCTCGCTCCTCGCCGGCAAGGGCTGGACGGTCATCGCCTCGACCGGGCGGCTCAGTGAGACGGACTACCTCAAAAAGCTGGGCGCGGCCGAGGTGATCGACCGGGCGACGCTGAGCGCGCCCGGCAGGCCGCTCGGCAAGGAGCGCTTGGCGGCGGCGATCGACAGCGTCGGTTCGACGACGCTCGCCAATGTGCTGGCGCAGACAAACTACGGCGGCGCGGTCGCGGCTTGCGGCCTTGCGGGAGGCATGGACCTGCCGACGACGGTCGCGCCTTTCATCCTTCGCGGCGTCTCCCTCCTCGGGATCGAGAGCGTCCATTGCCCGGCGCCGCGGCGGCTGGAGGCCTGGCGGCGGCTGGCGACGGACCTCGACCGCGCCAAGCTTAAAGCGATGACAGAGACCATTCCGCTCGCCCAGGTGTTCGACGCCGGGGCGCGGATCGTGAAGGGCGAAACCCGGGGGCGACTAGTGGTGACGATCCCCTGAGCTTATCTACCTTGGCGATACGTTCTTTTCTTCAGATCCAAATATCCTCCGAGTCCACCCAAATCCCACCAAGCCCAGCCAAACCGGCGCCAAGGAAATCCAAGCAATTGGGCTTTGATTTCCTTGGATTTCCTTCGCGGAAATGAGCCTTTTCAATGGGTTGCGCTGACCCCTAGGGCCAAAAAGTCTTTTCTTGGGCATCCCGCGGCGAAAAAGCACCCGCCCAAAGTGAAATGAGCAGAAGGTGCGCTGGACAGCCCCGCCCTGCCCAATCCGGTGCTCCGGCGCTTCGTAACGCGCGCGCGGCGATGCTTATAACGGCGCCGCGATTCCGTCGAGCCGTGGGTCCGAGGCCCCGCATAGAGCCTCGCCGACGATGGCGATCGCTTGGGCGCTGCCCTCGAAGGAGCGCAGAAAATCGTGCCGGACCATCCAGTTCGCTGGGCTCTCCTCGCCGACGACGATTGTGTGGCCGAGCGCGGCGAGCTGGACGGCGAAATTGGGGTCGCGATGCCGCTCGACCGAGATGCGGCGGCCATCGAGCGCGCGCACCCTCGGCGCGTCCAGAGCCTGCTGAAGGTCCATGTCCCGGTCGATGAGGTTGATTAGGATTTGCACCTGTCCCTGCGGCTGCATGTTCGCGCCCATGCAGCCGAAGGTGAGTTCGAGCGAGCCGTTCTCCGACAGCATCATCGACGGCAGGATCGAGTGGCGCACCTGCTTCCCCGGCGCGGCGTGGTTCGGATGCGCCGGATCCATCTCGAAGTCGGCGCCGCGGTTGTGCAGGATGATCCCGGTTTCGGGCACGATGATTCCCGACCCGAAAATGTCGGATATGCTGGTGATGAGCGACACCGCATTGCGGTCCCGGTCCACGACCGTAAGATACGACGTGTCGCCGTAGACGCGGCCTGCGGGAGGCGCTTCGAGCGCATGGTCCTTTTGGATCAGGGCGCGCCGCTCGCGCAGATAGTCCAGCGACAGAAGACGGCGCAAAGGCGTTGCGGCGAAGCGCGGGTCAGCGACGCATTTGACCGCGTCGGCGAAGGCGAGCTTCACCGCTTCGAGGATCAGATGCTTCGCCGTGACCTCGCTCTCAGCGAAGACGGCTCCCATGTCGAAACCCTCGAGCATGCCGAGCGCCATCAGCGCGATGACTCCCTGTCCGTTTGGAGGCAGCTCCAGAATCGTGTGTCCGCGGTAAACGCCGCGAAGCGGCTCGACCCATTCGGCCTGAGTCTGGTCGAAGTCCTTGGCGTCGAGGAAACCGTCCTCGCCCAAGGTCTCGAGAACCCGGTCACGGACGCGGCCGCCGTAGAAAGCGGCTCGGCCTTGCTTGCCGATCGAACGCCAGATCCTCGCCACATCCTGCTGCCGGAAGATCTCTCCCGCCCTTGGCGCTGCGCCGCGCGGCAGGAAAGCGATCGGATCCCCGGAGAAAAGCTTGAGTTTCGAGGCGCCCCATTCCCAAACCTGGGCGATCTTGGCCCCGACCGGGAAGCCCTCCTCGGCGTAAGCCGCGGCGGGCTCGACGAGCGCCGAGAGCTCCATCGAGCCAAACCGTTCGTGCAGCGCGAGGTAGCCGTCGAGCGCGCCCGGAACGGGGACCGTCGCCGGGCCGGCCTGCGGCATCGATGAAAAGCCGGCGGCGCGAAGATTGTCGATGGTGAAGCGCGACCCGGATCGGCCCCCGGCGTTGAGGCCGTGAAAAGCGCCGTTCCAATGCACGAGGATCATGCAGTCGCCGCCGAGCCCGCTCATCATCGGCTCGGCGACACTGACCATCGCCGCCATCGCCACCGCCGCGTCGGCGGCGTTTCCGCCGGCCTTCAGAATGTCCCGACCGACCGCCGCCGCCAGCGGCTGGCTCGAGCAGGCCATCCCGTTTTTTGCGAAGACCGGAGCCCGCTCAGGAGTGAATGGTCGCATGCGGCGCCGAATACCTTTACGATGGGTCTGCCGGGGCAGCGAGCCTCTCCGGACGCTTCATACGCTGTCGGGCCGGATCCGCTTTTCCAGCGCCTCGTAGAGAGCGTTGCGGGCGTCGAAGGTTTGCTCGAGCGCAGCGACGCTGACCCGCTCGGCGCCCTTCTCCAGAAGCCAGCCGGCAAGCTCGGCGACCTTGTCGCGGGCGCAATGGAGGGCGAGGAAGCCGTGCGGATCGACGTCCTCGCCGGTTGCGGAGACGGCGCCGAAGCGCTCATAGGCCGCCTCGACGGCCAGATGGGCGGGGCTCGGCAGGCGCGCGCGGACCTCGCGCGACTCTAACGCTTCCTCGCTCGCGGCGATCCGGGCGAGGATGTCGCGCGCCGCGGACCTCGTGTTCGGGCCCCAGGGAGCGGTCAACGAGGCGATCAGCGTCGCCTGCGAGCGAAGGATGACTCCGTCGTCGAGCGGTTTCAGCGCATTGGCCGCGAGCGTCGCGCCGGTAGTCGTGATGTCGACGATGAGCTCGGCTGAACCCGAGGCGGGCGCGCCCTCGGTCGCGCCAAGGCTCTCGACGATGCGGTAATCGGCGACGCCATGCTCGGCGAAGAAGCGGCGGGTCAGGTTGACGTATTTGGTCGCCACCCGCATCCGTTCGCCGCGCCTCGCGCGATAAGCCGAGGCGACGTCGTCGAGATCGGCCATCGTGCGCACGTCGATCCAGGCCCTCGGCGCGGCGACCACGATATTGGCGTGGCCGAAGCCAAGCGGGCTTAAGAGTTCGAATCGTGCCTCGACGTCGGGAACCTTCTCACGCACCAGATCCTCGCCGGCGACGCCGAAATGCGCGACTCCGGCGGCGAGCTGGCCGACGATTTCGGCCGACGAGACATAGGCAACCTCGACTCCAGCCACGCCGGCGATCGCGCCGCGGTAGTCTCGGACGCCGCGCCCCTGGACAAGCTCGAGTCCGGCCCGAGCGAAGAACGCCGCAGCAGCCTCCTGCAAGCGCCCCTTCGAGGGAACAGCGAGGACGAACGGGCCCTCGGCGCCGTTGTCGGAATGAGCGCCCATCAGCGGTCGCCTCCGTTCGCGAGCCGGTCGAGGGTGATCGCAGCGCCGACGGCTGGGACGTCGCGGGCGCTGCCCAGGCGCCGGGCGAGACCGTCGTAGCGCCCACCGGCGAGCGCGGTCCTGGCGCCCGGGGCCTCGGGATCGTGCGCCTCAAAGACGAAACCGGTGTAGTAATCGAAGTCGCGCACGAAGGCGGCGCTGAAACGGATATCCTCGATTCGCGCCCCGCGCGCGGCGATGAAGCCGGTGCGCACCTCGAACGCGTCAAGCGCGGACCCAAGATCGAGCTTGGCGGAATCGGCGAGGCCGCGAAGCGCGACCGCCGCCTGGTCCGGGTCGCCGGAGATCGACAAAAAGGCGTCCAACACCGCCCGTTTCTCGGCTTCGATGGGCTCGCCCGACCGGAGCGAAGCCTGCTCGAGAAACCGATCAGCGATCTCGCCGGCCGAGCGCCCGCCGACCGTCTCGATGCCGGCGATCGCCAAAAGGTCCTCTACCAGCGCCTTGGCGCCGGCGTGATCGGCGCTCTCCAGCGCCGCCAGCACGCCTGGCTGGGCGAGCGCGCCTTGGCTCGGCCGGTTGAAGATCGCGTCGAGACCGCGCCCGCGGGCCACCCCGCGGCGCAGGCGCCGCCGCCATGGCGTGGGAATTTCGAGCGATTCGAGAACGGCCTCGAACAGGCCGGCGTCGCCGACCCGCGCGGCAAGCGCGCCGCCCCCCGCCGCCGTCGCCGCCTCGAGGCTCAATGTGAACACTTCGGCGTCGGCCGCTTCGGCGTCCTTCCGGCCGAAGCTTTCGAGCCCGGTCTGGGTCTGCTCGCCCCCCTGGCCCGCCCGCGCCCGAAACACCGGGCCGAGATAGGAATATTCGGCGACCCAGCCAGCCTTGTCGGAGGCAAGATAGGCGCGGCAGACGGGAATCGTGTATTCCGGCCTCAGGCAAAGCTCTTGGCCCGTGGCGTCGGCGGTGAGGAAGAGGCGGCGGCGAACCTCTTCGCCCGACATGTCGAGAAAGACCGCCGCCGGATGGAGGATCGGCGGCTCGGTCCGCTCGAACCCGGCGGCGAGGAAATGATCGAGCGCGCGCTCGCCGGCGCTGCGCGGCGCTTGGCTGACGATATCGGTTGGGGTCGGCGCGTCGACGGTCGGGGTCACCGGATGGCCCTCATGAAGTCTGGGGCCCCCTTTAACAAAGCGACGCCGGCCGCGCAGCCCTTTTCCCAAGGCAGAGTGAACACGGAGTTGGCGCCGCAGGGCGTGGCGGAAGGGCTAAGTTGCCGCCGCGCCCCGGCCATGGTCGGATGCAGAAAGGGAGCGCGCCGCCGAATCAGCCTCGGGACCTTCTTTTGCCTGCGATGAAGCCTTGGTCCACATTGCGCCTGTTGCATTGGACCGCTCTTGCCTACGTCCTCATAGGCCTCGGGCGGGCGTTTGCGCAGGACGTCCACCCGCTCGATCTCGACCAGACGCGCTCGGCCCTCATGTCGATCGAGGCGGCGCTCAGGGAGAAGAACCTCACCGAAGCCGACCTTCAGACCCTAAAGGCTCAAAACGACGCGCTCGGCGTCGGGCTTCAAGGGGCGATCGCGGACATCACGCCAAGGCTCGCGGCCTCGGCGAAGCGCCTGGCCGAGCTCACGCCCAAATCGGGCGAGACCGCGCCGACGACCGACGTCGCCGCCAAGGAACTCGAGAGCGAGAAGAAGCGGCACGACACGCTCGACGCCAACCTGCGCGCCGCCCGCGCCATGCTGCTCCAATCCGACGACCTTGCGACCCGCATCAGCGCGGCGCGGCGTCAATTGTTTGCCCGCCAGACCTTCGCCCGCTCGTCGAGCGTCCTCGACCCTGAGCTTTGGGCCGCCGTCTGGCGGGAGGCGCCGGTCGACGCGGCGGTGATGCGGAGCCTCATCGACAATTGGCTTGGGGCGGTGGGCGAACGGCTCACTCCGGCGGTGAAGATCGGCATAGCGGCGGTCGTGCTCGCGCTCGCGCTCGCCGCGGCGCCGTTGAGCTGGCTCGCCCGCCGGGTTGTCCATCGCGATCCCGGCGCGAGCGCGCCGAGCCGACTCAAACGCGCGCTCGCCGCCGCCTGGATATTCGTGATCTTCGCTGCGCTGCCGCTCATTGGCCTCGGCCTCCTGGCGAGCGCGCTCGACGCTTTCGACCTCGCCGATCCGAGCGTCCAGGGCCTCGTCGACGCTACGCTCGACGCGGCGCGGGTCCTGATCGTCGTCAATGCGCTCGCGCGCGGCATGCTCGCGCCGGGTCTTGCAGCCTGGCGGCTCGTTCCGATGAGCAACCGGTCAGCTTCGATCTTCTATCGCGCCGCGATGGCGATCGCGGCGATCTGGGCGGTCGAACGGCTGATCGAACCGGCGGCCGACGCGGTCGCATCACTCAACATCGCGGTCGCCGGACGGGCGGTCGGCGCGACGCTTGCTTCGCTGGTGATTGCGATCGCCTTGCGCCGGCTCGCGGCGAACGAGCCTGCCCGCGCCGCGACGACGGCGCCGAGCGACGCTGGGGCGCCGCTGAGGACGCTGGTCTGGGCGCTCGCCGCGGTCATATTCGCCGCCGCGCTGACCGGCTACATCGCCTTCGCCACCTTTCTCGTCAATCAGGCGATCTACCTCACCGCGCTCGGCAGCCTGCTCTATCTCGTCGACTGCATCGTCCAGGACGGCACCGAGGCGCTGCTGAGGCCCGAGGCGCCGGCGGGGGCGCGGCTTTTGGCCATGGTCGGCCTGCGCCGCAATGTGCTCGCCCAGATCGTCGTTATCCTGCAGGGCGTCGCCCGGCTCGCAGTGCTGGTGATCGCGACCGCAGCGGTACTCGCACCCTGGGGCGTGCAATCGCAGGACATGTTCGGCGCGCTGCGGGCGGCCTACTTCGGCTTCTCGGTCGGCGGCGTCACGCTTTCGCTTTCGTCGATGATCGGGGCCGCGGCGGTGTTCGGCGTCGTCGTGTTCCTCACCCGGCTGATCCAGGATTGGCTGAGCTCCCGGCTCCTGCCCCAGACGCGCCTCGACGCCGGGGTCAGGAACTCGGTGAGGACGATTTTCGGCTATGCCGGCGTCATCATCGCCGTACTGCTCGCGGGCGGGCAAATCGGCCTCGACGTCCAGAAGCTTGCGCTGATCGCCGGCGGCCTGTCGGTCGGCATCGGCTTCGGCCTGCAGACGATCGCCAACAATTTCGTCTCCGGCCTCATTCTCTTGTGGGAGCGCGGCATCCGCGTCGGCGACTGGGTGGTGGTGGGCGGCGAACAGGGGTTCGTGCGCGCCATCAACGCGCGGGCGACCGAGATCGAAACCTTCGACCGCGGCACGCTGATCGTGCCGAACTCCAATCTGGTCAGCGGCGTGGTCAAGAACTGGGTGCGCAACGACCGGGTCGGGCGCATCATCGTTGCGGTCAACGTCGCCTACGAAAGCGACGTCGAGCAGGTGCGCGACATGCTGATCGCCGCGGCGAAGGCGCAGGACCAGGTGCTCGCGATCCCGGCGCCGACGGTCCTGTTCACCGAATACGCCGACTGGGCGCTTAAGTTCAATCTCGTCTGCTTCGTCGACGACATCGAACTTGGCGAGCGGACCCGCAGCGACATCAATTTCGACGTGCTCAGGCGGATGCGGGAGGCAGGCCTGCGGATCCCTTACCCTGCGCTGCCGCCCGCGCCGCCCACCCCGCCGGCGAAGTGAGGCGCAGGGTCAGGCCGCGGCGGTTCGCCCCGCCTCCCAGCCGATGATCGCCTGCTTGCGCGCCAGGCCCCAATGGTAGCCGGTGAGCGCGCCCGAGCGGCCGAGGACTCGATGACAGGGGACGACGAACGAGATCGGGTTGCGGCCGACCGCCGCCCCGACCGCGCGCGCCGCCTTCGGGGCCCCGATCTTGCGGGCGATGTCCGAATAGGTGGTCGCCCGCCCCATCGGCACGCTGAGCAGGGTCTCCCATACGCGAAGCTCGAAGTCGGTGCCGATCATCACCACTCTGAGCGGCGCATTGGGCCGCCATAAGGCCGG
>Ga0335073_10001145_pt1 | contig 35268 bp, 39 predicted proteins | sample Lox_Sample_22_FD_207093 | JGI IMG/M metagenome (GOLD analysis project Ga0335073, IMG submission 207093) | Soil microbial communities from Loxahatchee National Wildlife Refuge, Florida, United States - Lox_Sample_2.2 | ecosystem: Environmental > Terrestrial > Soil > Wetlands | place: USA... | reverse complement strand
ATACCAAATATCTGTTCTGAGTACAGTACTCGTGAGCCTTACAGTTGGCGTCCCAAGAGAGGATTGAAATGACTGGTATCGAGCAGTTCCGCTACGACGGCAAGCGGGCGTTGGTAGTCGGAGGTGCAACCGGTATGGGCGCCGCGGCGGCCAAGATCGTCGGCGCTCTCGGGGCTGAGGTCATCAACCTGGACTACGCGCCAGTCTCCTCAGACCTCGGTCGCGGGATCCAGGTTGACCTGCGGGACCCCGCATCGATCGACAGCGCACTCGAGCAGGTCGGCGGGCCCGTCGACGCGTTGTTCTCCGCCGCGGGTATTGCCGACGGCCCGGACCTGATGAAGATCAACTTCATCGGGCATCGGCACGTGATCGACCGGCTGATGAACGGCGGTCAACTGAACCGCGGTTCGGCGATCTGCTTTATCTCCTCGGTGGCCGGCATCGGCTGGGAGAGCGATTTGCCGCGGCTGCAGGAGTTCTTGGCCACGCCTGACTTCGAGTCCGCGGACGCCTGGTCAAAGGCCCATGAGGCGGACAACTTCGGCCATTACGGCACCAGCAAGCAGGCCATCAACGCGTATGTCGCGACGCACGCATTTCCTTTCCTGGCAAGGGGCGTGCGCATCAACGCGATCTGCCCGGGCCCGACGGATACTCCCCTGGCACGGGCCAACGCCGATCTGTGGCTGACCTTCGCGCAGGACTACCGAGAGGCCACCGGCGTCGCCACCCACACGCCGGAGCAGATGGGTAATGTGATGGCGTTTCTCAACAGCGACGCCGCCGCCGGCATCAACGGCGTCACCCTTCTTGTCGACTACGGACACGTGAATTCGTCGAACACCGGGACCTTCGCCGCCGGCAAGCCCATCATCGACTTGCTCATGGGCCGGATCTCGCTCACGTAGCCGAGCACGCACATTTACTCCCGAAGACGGCCTCGCGGCTGATAGAAAAAGCGTGCGACGAGGCGCGCATAAGCGGCTGTCGGAATGGAGGTGCGCGGTGGGAGGTCGGTTCGTCACCGCGGCGGTGACGGTTCTAGTGGTGGCGTCCTGCGCGGGATGCTTCGGTTCGGACAAGGCGACGGAGAAGACCGCGCGCATCACCGTCGACAACAACACCCGCACCTCGCACGCCATTACGTGCAGTCAGGTGCAGTGGTTGTTGACCGCGAACATCGCCGCCGCGCCGGCAAATGTCCGGGTGTTGCTAAAGCTCGATTCCGAAAAGCCGAAAATTCAATCGGTCAACATCGACAACTTCGCGGGCTTCACCGGTGTCGCCGACGTCGGAGCCGGTGATGCGAAAGCCGTTTTCGCCGACGGCCGATACACCATCACCGGCACGGCCGAAGGATCCCAGCTCAACGATCCACGCGTCTCAGTGACGGCACCGTTCAAGATCGAAGTGGGCTGCTGAGCGTATCGCTTACTCAGCACCGCCGTCGGCCGGTGGTTTGATGTCGTGGCCTGGGGGCGCACTATTCAAGTACTTCCTCAGCCGGAGAAGGCTCTCGACCACGATGCCAATGGCCAGGAGAATCAGTACCACCCAAATCGCGGCGCTCACGATCTCAATGGTGACAGGTCAAAGGTCCGTCTAACCGCGTTGTGGGGATAACTGCGCCATCACACCGGCGGCCTGATCCGGGCACAGCTGGCGAATGGTGGTGCCGGTGAGCGCACCGGCGTTAGTTGCGCTGTAGCCGCGGTCCTCAAGGGTGGTTTCGATGGTGGCCAGGCTCGTGCCGCTCCGCAGCGCCCCGCAGATGTCGAAACGGTTGTTGATGGTCGCGGCCTGCGCCGGCGTAGCGAGCGTCAATACCGCACCCACGGCCGCGACGGCGAGGACGAATGGGGCGATCACGGCCTGGCCCTTGCTGCCCAGGCGATGCTCGATTGTCCGGTGGACCCACCAAGCCACAGCAATGCCCGCGACTGCCAAAACGATGACTATCAGGGCCAAGGCGTCCCCGAAGGCGAGCATTAAAATGATGCCGGCAGCGACCCAGAGCGTCTCAGCGATCGGGTAGCGGGTTCCACGGTGCTCGGTTGTGATGGTCTGCCGCATGTCAGCCTCGCTAGCTATTGGGTTCGTCGTTCCGGGCTTAGTAGCCGTTGCGGTCTACCAACGCCCGCGCGATGCGATTGCTGCCCGGTCCGACGTGATGGTTACCCATTTCACAGCCCTTTCTGTCAGGGCGCCGCAATCACAGACGGCGAGAAATTGCGGATTAGGGCCTCCGCTGTGGCGAATTGGTCGCAAGTGCTACCGAGAAAGCGTGATGCCAATGTTAAAGAAGTTATTTAAAACGAGCTTTGGCGCGAAATGAATTCGACGCCGTTTATGCAGGTAGCCGGCCCGGACAGCGCAATTCGCGGCGCGGTTACGTTTGATCTTGCCGTCGCTGGGCTACGCCAATCCAGTGCGGTTCGCCTGAATAGTTTGGTGACCGCTCAACACGACAAGGAGCGAAGAAGGAGCCCGTAGTGAAGTTCACAACGACGACTGCTAAGACGGCCATCGGTGCCGCTGGGATAGCTGCTGCGAGCATCGTCGCCGCAGCAACCGCATCCGCAGCGCCGCCAAACATTCAGGGATTCGGTACAAGCGAACCGCTGATTGACGGACCTCTGGTCACCGACTACACGGTCAGCAATCTGCAACCGAGCAACGTCGCGATTCCGGGTTACACCCCTAAGGGAACGCTCTACCAGGCAGACGTGACCGCCAGGTCAGACGGCGGGCTCGTCACCCCTCAGGTCAATGACTTCATTGCCCGCGGGCCGAACGGCCAGAACTACCGGGTGATCGACAAGGTGGCGGCCCCGGAAGGCCTTAACCCGGCGCCTATCCCGCAGGGCAGCGAGTCGACCGGCAAGCTGTACTTCGACGTGACCGGCGCGCCGCCGAACGGCGTGGTGTACAACGACGGCACGCAGGACATCCTGATGTGGACGTCGAACGTGCCGGGCACCTCGGCGCCAGGCGCGACGCCCAACTCACCGGGTGCACCGCAGAACGGAGCGCCCGCACCGGGTACGCTTCCGGCCCCGGCCGCAACCTAATTCGGCCGCAAATAGCTTCCCGCGCCACGATGATGTGACGCGGGAAGTTTTGCGTTGACAGGAGTTCAGCGGCCGCTAGCCTCGTTTGCCACCGCCGCAGTTGGGGTTCGAAGGCTTTGACGGCCATGCGCACGCGTTGAGGTCGGTTCTGTCACCGGCGCCTCCTCCGCTGAACACGCCGTAGGTAGTGCCCCGGGTCGCGGTGTAGGTTGCGCTGCCGGCGCCTCCCCAGCCCTCTGAACTCACGACGGTAACCGCCCAGCCCGTGCGTTCGAGCGCGGTCTTGTACGCGCCGAGAACGTCGGTCGCGGATCCGTTGACCAGAAAGTGGATATGGATGCCGTCGTCTGGAATGGCTGCGGGGCCGTCGGTGAGCTGAGTGTTCGCTGGTGTGGGCATCAGCGGTTGCAGCTGCGGTGCCGGTCCTTCGTCGGCGTAGCTCGTTGCAGCAAGGCCGACGGCGGTCGCGGTGATCGCCATGGCCAGCAATGCGCGGGCCGTGGTGTTGCGCGGGAATCCGATTCCCGTGCCAAGGATGTTGGTGTTAGTTGAAATGTTCATGGCATTGATCGTTCATTCAGCGAAGGCGCCGCAGTAGCCGTCGTGTCCTTGCAGCGGTACAAGTTCGGCTTGTGGCCGAGGCAGACCAACAGCTTTGCACAAAAGGTTCTAAACATCTGTAACGGCGCACGCTTGTTCGGTTGCTTGCCGTGCCTCCGCGTCCGGGGGCACCAGGCCGACTTGGCAAACCAGTCGCCGAGCGTCCACGTGACCGCAAACGCAGCAGAGTGGCAGAGGTTTTGCTGCCTTCAGATCTGCGCTTCTACCTTTAGCACGGTGACGGTTTGTTTCAAGACCACCATGGCGTCGAACACTCTCGGAATTGACCCCGCCCTTCAGAGGTGAGCCCTCGCAGCTGCTCGGTGAAGTAGTGGCTTTTGCCTCGGCCTGTGGTTTTGGCCTCGTACATAGCGGTGTCGGCGTCGCGCAGAATCTCTGCCGTGCCGCGCGGGTCGCTGTTGTCGATCACAACGATTCCGATGCTGGCCGTAACGCGGAGTGTCACGCCCTCGATGACGATCGGATCTGACAGGGTCGCGTGGAGTCTGTCGTCGAGTGCGTCGAGATCGGCGCGCGCGATCTGGCCGATGAGCAGGGCGAGGAATTCGTCACCCCCAAGCCGGGCGACCACGTCGGCGGGTCGGACAGACCGGCAGAGACGTTGCGCCGCGCACCGTAGCACTTCATCCCCGGCGTCGTGGCCGAGCGAATCGTTGATGGTCTTGAGATTGTCCAGATCGATGAATAGGACCGCCGCCAAGGCGTGGTGGCCACCCGATTCGAGTGCTTCGGTGACCCGGGTGACCACGTGGGCGCGGTTGGGCAGCCCGGTCAGCGAGTCGTGTGTGGCCTCGTAGGCGAGCCGTTCGCTGGCGGTGCGTTGTGCGGTGATGTCGGTCAATGAGATGAGCACCGCTGAATGTTGGAGATCGTCCGGGTTCAGCAGGCGATAGCTTGCGCACAGCCATACCCGCTGTCCGTCGGAGCGATCGACGCCGAACACGTAATCACTGATTGGGGTTCCGGTCTGCCGGATCTGGGTGAGCGGATGCCGGTCTGCATCGACAAGGCGGCCGTCGGTGTCGTAGATGGGAGAGTCGAGGGCTCTGTTGGCTGGCCGATTTCTCAGAACCTCGGGCCTGGTGCCAAATATTCGGTCGGCCGCGGGGTTCGCGGATTGCACGCGACCGTCGCTGCCGACGACCGCGACCCCGTAGTCGAGCGAGTTCACCAGGGTTTGGAAGTGTTCGGCGCGGCGCAGGGCGGTCTGATCCCGCTGCTCGAGAACATCTGCATGAATCTGCCGACCCTCGAAGGCCCGATGCGCGTTTATCCAACGAGCTAGGGCCTCGAACCGCTGCCGGGAATTCATCGATCCGATGGTGAATCCCTACGTGCCGGCCAAAATTACGGGAAGGAAGGGGAGGTACAAAAGACCCATATCGGCTCTGGCCGCGGGAGCGTTAGCCAGTCCGATCAGCCCGGCCGCGAAAGCGGTGCCGACAGCCGCGCCGAGGGCAACCGTGATTCGGCGATGGTCCATCAAGCGCTCCATTCTCACGTTGCGACCCGGCTCACATGACGCGGCGGCATCGAGCGTAACTCGACATGAGTAGACTATGTGAAAATCCTGACAAACTTTAGGGTCAGGCGCCCGTCGCCCGACCGGCAGACTTACCAACACACAATCGCAGGCGTGGTAAGCATGCCCACCCCGCCGCTGAGACTGTTCAGAGCTTCCGCACTGGACGGTGCCCGAGGGGAAAAGACGGGATTACCACCGCGAACAACGGGTTGGGGCGGCGAAACCTCGATGCCGGTCGCCACTTCGTACCAAATTCCGTCAGTATTTAGTTGGACCTTCAGGTTGTACACGCCTACGGGCAGCCAATACGGGTAATAAGTCGGCATGCCCAAGTCGACGTGGCCCCCAAACGAGCGGGTTGCGTTGGACGGGACCACAATGTTGGTGCCCTGAAAGAAATCGTTTAGTGGCTCGGTCGGCGGTACGGCCTCGGCTCCCACGTTCACTTCGATCTCTGCGTCGGTGTAGTTCCACAGTGAGAACAGGACGTCACCGAAATGCCCGGAGATCCCTACCACCATGCCGGGAGGGTCTGCCATGATTTTTTCTCCTTTTGAATGAATGACCCCTTTGAATGAATGACCCCTCGGCGTGGGCCACTGGCTGCTCTTAGATCGTGGGGCGAAGCGGTGCAACTGTCACGAGTAGTCCACTACTTACCTTGTTCGCGTTTACCGAGACACGCTGAACCCGCGACCACAGGAACCAGTTCGCTTTCCTGGGGCCAGCCATCGGTGACGGCTAGGAAGCGTAACGACAGGCCGCACGTCCAACACTGGTTTGGATGACGTCGAACGCAAAGCCCGCGGGCTGAAGGGCTCGACCCCGACGATCCCGCGGTCATCGCGGCGATAGAACTTGTCCGATGGGAACTCTCGCTCGGTTCCTGAGTCACCGCACCGCGTCAGAACCGTGCAGAACCCGGCACGATATTCGCCGTCACAGGGACGACGCACCAACATTGGTCCCCATAACAACGACGACGAAACAGGCCGACGCGACGATTGGAAGCTGGAAATCGAGTACCGAACTACGCGTGTGCCTGGCGGCGGTCCGCAAGAAGGATCCGCATAGGGGCCGAGGGAGAGAAGAAGTCCAATGGCTGAAGCTGCTCTATGCACAGTTTGGGGAGACCCCATACCTGGGCGGGAGAAGCAAGCCCTCAATATCTACAACGAAGCGATGCAGTACTGGGCACGTCTTCAGCAAGAAGGAAAAATCGAGCGCTTTGACGTGACCGTTCTCGCGTTCTCCGGTGGAGATGTGGCCGGATTCCTTGTCGTGCGCGGCACCGCGGAGCAGATCGCCTCAGTGCGCCGTAGCCAGGAGTTTCAGCAATACGTCGCCCGTGGACAGCTCGTCGCGTCTCACGTCAGCGTCGCCAGGGCTTACGTTGACGAGGGACTCGCCCAATTTATCGGTTGGTACCAGAAACTGATCGAAGGGGCGGTCTGACCAGGGTTAAGCGGGGAACGAATCGCCCTAGTCCACGTCTGAACAGTTATCGGCCCGCCACGCTCTCTTCTCGTGGCGGGCCGAACCTATCGTGGGAACGGTCATTGCCTGTCTCATGGCCACCCAGCGCGCCGGCCTGACGACGGCCGGGTCGTCAGGGTCGAGCCCTTCAGCCCGCAGGGCTTGAGCTGCGTCATCATCCACGCTGTGTTGGACGTTGCGGCAAGCGCACGGTTCCCCTGGCCGCCATCGCTGGTTGCGATAGGCGATCATCGATCTATGCCACCACAAGTTGCGGCAATCCGCGCAATGACCGATGAGCACGTAGTCGCAGCCCACGACGCGAAGTGGAACGTGGGCGAAGGCGGCAGCTTCTGGCTTGACGAGCTACGTCGACGGGAGGCTGTACGCGCAGAGGCGGCGAGCTACGCACTGGCGACTGAAAGCCATAACCTGGCGCGGCGCGCATACTGGCTAGCCCTGGCTAGTTTCATCGTCGCGGGCGTCGCGGCTGCTGCTGCGGTTGCAGCGATCATCGTCAGGTAGCAACTCATTCACACCGTCATCGGGGCCATGTAGGCATGTTCGCCGCGCTGGTAGTCGAGCCCTGTGGCGGCGTTTAATGTTTGACATGCCTCAGTTTTCGCATCCTCTACAGCCGCAGCAGTCGCCTCTCCCGCGCCCTGTGGCGTTGACGTGGAGCGCGCTCACCGAAGGTCATTGGTCGCTAGTCGTCACGAAAGGCACAGGCTCTGTCGCGGCCTCGTTGAGTCCTCTCGAACATGCCCAGAGCGACAACCGCGAGTATCTGATCGGGGCACTCGAAGACGGCTGGTGGCTCGCCGTGGAAGTCGACGCCAAGCTAACCACGCTGGCGTCGCCCTTCCCTTCCGAAGAAGCTGCTAGAGAGCGAGCCGAGGCGCTGGAGGCTGGAACCGAGTGAATTGCGCCGCGCCGGCTGGGCATTCACGCCGAGCCGGCAGGTCGACAAGTTGCTCGACGAGCGCTTTGCGCACCGCGGCCCCTGCCCAGCGAGCATGCCGCGGTCGGCAGGTAGCGGCGCCCCGTCGTTGGTACAAAGGTAATTACTAGACGTCTCGCTGTGAGTTTGCCCTGTTGCGTTGCCACGGGCCAAACGGGACACGCAACATGCTGACGTGAAACCGCGCATCGCGCTTGCCTCTCTGGCCATCGCGTCGCTCGCTTTCGCTGCGCCGGCAACCGCTTCCACGCCCGAGGACACCTACCTGGCCGCGCTTTCCCGCCACGGCATCACCGGCGACCCGCCGGCATTGATCGACGCCGGCCACGATGCATGCTGGGCGCTGGGTCAGCCGTGGGCGGCGGTCGGCATGGCACTGTTGAAGTCGGAGGCCGAGTACGCCGCCCAGGGCCTTAGCGGCGCGCAGGAAAAGCAGGCCCGGCACGACGCGGTCAACGCGCTGTGCCCCGACAAGGCGACCTGGCGGGACTGATGCGCCAACGCTGGCTGACACCCTCTGGTGGAGAACCTGGACGGGCGAAATGGGGTAACTCCCGCCCGTCCCGGCGCCACTGTCCTGCGCGCCGAGCGTGGAATCGTGAAGTGAAACACGCTGGCGCGCAGGATGTTTCGGGTGAGGCCGGGCGACGAGGGGCGGAATCGCCCGGCACCAGCATTTGGCTAGTCAATTACTAAGTGGAAGTACGGCTATCGAGTAGCCGACTACGCTAGGCCGCGCTCGACATCGCCACAGCGTTGGAAACATCATGTCCCGCCATATCGGCGTCGGTGATCCCGCGCAGCGAACCGGCCCGAGCTACTTGGTGTGGGGTCTTGCCAGTGACGCCGGAATGCTCCTCGTAGTCCCTCAACTTCTCAGGGGCGATGTGCCAGATCCAGTTGCCGAAGAGGGACCTGTCACAGGCAAGAGCACCGAGGGGAGCGATGACGAAGATAGAGAGCAACGTCCATATCGTTGTGGTCATTAGTTACTCCTGTCCGCAACGATTCATGTTTTTGATGGTTCGCCGCCCAACCGACACTCACTAGAGGTCTTGATGCTGTGGGGCCACAAAGCTCCGTTGTGCCCATCACTACCGGATGCTTTGGTGGCCGATCGGCATCCCCAGTCGTGAACCCGGTCCGCGCTGGATCAGGGGACGGGGGCCGGTCACCCCACCCGGCACGCTCATGTGGGTGGGGTGACCCGGCGATCCCCGAGTGAGGGCGGGAACCGCCAGGCCAGCCCTGGCAGCGGAGTCTCGGACCGCTGCATCTCCCCCGCGCGCCCGGCCAACCTTCCCAAGCAAACCCGGCGCAGCGGGGAAACCTAGTTAGCTCACCAGGAAATACGAGACGGTGGCGCTCGAGCTGGTGATCGCGTAGACGGCCTCCGCGGTGCCCGTCTCGGCGCCGGTCAGCGGGATTTGCACAACGGTTGTCGCCGGAATGGGAAACCCGGTCGACGTCGTCACGCCCGAAGGGCCGATGTAGGCCGCGGCGCTGGAGTACACCAGTGCGTGCTGAATGGGCGCATCCCCCGATGGTTGGAACAATTTGACAGCCGACGTCGTCACCGACGTCTGGCCAGTGCTAATAGCCATCGTTACTTACCTTCTTCGTTCTCTGTGCAAAGGAATAGCACCGGATCGGGTTCGCGCCGGGGCTGCAGCACTCCGAATGGCCAGCGGTCCTCATACCAACACTGCAAGGCGTATTCGGTGTATTCGGCGCTGGCGCTGCCGGTCGCGAACCCTTCCGGCATCATTAGGATGTGCCAGCCAAGTCGCTGATCAGCGAGACAGCCGCCGGACGTGGAACACTAAGTGCCACACGTTCTTCCGCGACATAACGGTACTCGTTGGTGCTGGCCAATGTGTAGGGGTCGTACAGCACGAACATGTTTCGGCGGATCCAGAACACACCGCCACCGTTACGGGTGGATAGCATCACCGCGGTGTAGTCGTCGATCTGCGTGGTCTGAACCACCGGGATGCCGGCGAGGTGCAAATTGCCACCCTCCATGCCCTGCGGCGTGACACCGAACTTCAGCATTTCCGGCGAGACCGACTCGTTCGGGCCACCATTCCACGTGAAGCCACCAGGCCCCGCGGAATAGATGATGTCATTGAGGTACCGGCCCCGGTTGTCCTTACTCCTGCAAGATCGCGGCCACCGTGTTGGGCGACGTGATCAACAGGTCAGGCGAGGCGAACGAACTGCTCGACGAACGCATTGCCGCCGCGGCCTGAATGATCGCATCCAGGCCATTGAGGCCGGCGCTGTCCTTGGTCAATGTCGAGCTGGTATTCAGCCAACCGTTGAACGTGGCGTTGTCGGCGCCTGGCCGCGAACCCGAGCCGGGGCGTGGAGAACCTAACCCGCAAGGCAGCTAAGCGCCGCGTGTACCTCACAGTTGATGATGTCGCCCGGCTGGCGGCCGAGTCAGGGCAGCATGGGGCGTTGCTGCTGACGCTGGCTTACACCGGCATTCGCTGGGGTGAAGCGATCGGGCTGCGGGTGCGCGATGTCCAGTTCCTACGTCGTCGGCTGAGCGTCCATGACAACGCGGTACAGATCGGCGCTCGGCATGCCTGTCGGCCCGACTAAAGGCGGCGACGCCCGCTCGGTGCCGGTGCCGGCGTTCGTGCTCGACGAGCTGTCGGTGCAGTGCGCAGGCAAGGAACCTGGCGATCTGGTGTTCGCCGGGCCGGATGGCGGCTATCAGCCGCGGCCGAAGTCTTCCAACGGGTGGTTTAACAGAGCGGTCAAAGCTGCTGACGTACAGGCCATCACGCCGCACAATTTGAGGCACACCTGCGCCTCGATCTCAATTAGCCTCGGGGTGAATGTCCTCGCGCTCTCCCGCATGCTCGGCCACAAGTCAGCCAAGATCACCCTGGACACTTACAGCGATTTGTTCGACTCCGATCTCGATGCCGTCGCGACCACGCTTGATTTGAAGTGTGCCCATTCTGTGCCCAAACGTCGCCCAGTCGGCACGGCTGGAGCCTGAAATGGCCTCTCACCAGCGGTAACACTCCCCAGTAGTCGGTGCGGGCGGAGGGACTCGAACCCTCACGCTCTTTCGAGCACCGGCACCTAAAGCCGGCGCGTATGCCATTTCGCCACGCCCGCGCGCTGCCGATCGTACCGCTCAGACCAAGCGGCGAATGAGTACGCACGGACAGTCGCGGAGTAGCGTCTAGGCGTGTCCACTACACGCCGTCGGAGACCCGCACTGATTGTGCTGGTGATCCTTGCGGCCGGCGGGTGCCTGGCTTTGGGCTGGTGGCAGTGGGCAAGGTTTCAGTCGACGTCCGGCACGTTCCAGAATCTCGGCTATGCGATGCAGTGGCCGCTGTTCGCCGGCTTCTGCGTGTACGCCTACCGCAAGTTCGTCCGCTACGAGGAGGCCCCTCCGGAGCCGCGCAAGAACCACGCAATGACCGAACTGCCGGATGGACTGCTGCCCGAGCGGCCCAAACCCATGGAGCAAAAGCCGGACGATCCCGCGCTGCAGCAGTACAACGCCTATCTGGCCGAGCTTGCCAAGGCAGACAACGAAATACATCGAGGACAGAACAGGACCACCGCATGACCAGACCCGAGACGCCCGACACGCGGCCGGTTACCCCTGTCGAAAAGATCCGCACCGCGCTGTTGGGCTATCGCGTGATGGCATGGACGACAGGTATCTGGCTCATCGCGCTGTGCTACGAGATCGTGGTCCACTACATCATCAAGGTGCCGAATCCACCGACCTGGATCGGCGTGGTACACGGCTGGGTCTATTTCACTTATGTATTGGCAGCTTTCAACCTCGCGGTCAAGGTTCGCTGGCCGATCCTGAAGACGATCGGCGTGCTGTTGGCCGGGACCATCCCGCTGGTCGGGATCATCGTCGAGCACTTCCAGACCAGAGACATCAAGGCTCGTTTCGCCCTCTAGTTCAATGTGCTTGAGCGGCAAGCGCTCGCAGCGCCGGCAGCAGTAACGCGAGCGCACGACCGCGGTGCGAGATCGCGTCTTTTTCCGCTGAAGCCAGCTGTGCTGCAGTGCGATCCGCGCCATCCGGTATAAACACCGGGTCGTAGCCGAAGCCGGCGTCGCCGCGCGGCTCTCGCGCGATGGCACCCGGCCACTCGCCGCGGACGACAACTTCGCCCGACTCCGACACCAGCGCGCACGCCGACACGAACGCCGCGCCACGTCGCTCGTCGGGCACATCACGCAACTGCGCCAACAACAGCGCGGTGTTGGCGGCGTCCTGGCCATGCACACCCGCCCATCGCGCCGACAGCACACCGGGCATGCCGTTCAGCGCGGCGACCTCCAACCCGGAGTCGTCGGCGACGGTCGGCAGTCCCGTCGCCGCGAACCCGTCGCGAGCCTTCGCTAACGCGTTATCTTCAAAAGTGGCACCGGTTTCCGGCGCTTCGTCGAACGGTGGCACGTCGTCGAGTGACACCAATGTCAAGCCGGTCAGCGCGGCGGCATCCAACACCCGGCGTAGCTCGGCCAATTTCTTCCGGTTGCGGCTGGCGACCAAAAGCTCGGCCATCAGCGCTGCTCTCCCCCGCAAGCGGGAGGTGCCCCCACCTCATCGCTGCGCTCTGCATCGTCGCGGCGCGTCAGCTTCCGAACGCCTTCTCACGCGGGGGCCCTTCCGGCAGCACACTCGGATACGGCAAAGCCAACGCTTCCTGCTGCGCTACAAACAGCTTCTCGCAAGCTCCCTGCGCGGCATCGAGCAGTTTGTCGAGCGTCGACCGCGGGAACGTCGCACCCTCCCCGGTCCCTTGGACTTCGACCAGCGTCCCGGTGTCGGTGGCCACGACGTTCATGTCGACCTCGGCGCGGGAGTCTTCCTCGTAAGGCAGGTCGACCCGAACCCGGCCGTCGACCACGCCGACGCTGACCGCCGCGATCGCACACGACAGCGGCCGCGGGTCGGACAACTTGCCGGCTGCCGACAGGTAGGTCACCGCATCGGCCAGCGCAACATAGGCGCCTGTGATCGCCGCGGTGCGAGTTCCGCCGTCGGCCTGCAGCACATCGCAATCGACGGCAATGGTGTTCTCCCCCAACGCCGCAAGGTCGATGCAGGCACGCAGCGACCTGCCGACCAACCGGCTGATCTCTTGCGTGCGACCGCTGAGGCGACCTTTCACCGATTCGCGGTCGCCGCGGGTGTGGGTGGCCGACGGCAGCATCGCGTATTCGGCGGTGAGCCAGCCCAAGCCTGATCCCTTGCGCCAGCGCGGCACGCCTTCGGTGACGCTTGCCGTGCACAGGACTTTGGTCTGGCCGAATTCGATCACTACCGAACCCGCCGGGTGGGAGGTGAACCCGCGGGTGATGACAACTGGTCGAAGCTCGTCGTCGAGGCGGCCGTCTTCTCGTTTGGACACGCCGCCAACCCTAGCGTGCGGTTAGCCGGTCAGGCGCGGCCGACGTTGAACGTCTCGCCGCACACCACCGCGTGTACCGGGCCGCCGAATTCGGCTTTCGCCTCGCTGATCACGTCCTCGCGAGAGGTCCAGGGCGGGATGTGGGTGAGCAGCAACTCCCCCACGCCAGCCGCGGCCGCGATCCGCCCGGCCTCGGTCCCTGAGAGGTGCAGGTTGGGCGGACGGTCGGGCGCGTGCGTCCACGACGCTTCGCAGAGGAAGACGTCCGCCCCGCGGGCAAGGTCGATGACGGTATCGCAGTAGCCGGTGTCGCCGCTGTACACAAACGACGCCCCGGCGCGGTTGGTGAAGCGCATGCCGAAGGACTCGGTCGGATGACACACCACCTTCGGCAGTACCGTCAGCGTGCCGATTTCCACTTCCTGACCGTCGACCCAATGGTGGATGTCGAAAATGTCGGAGCAGTCGTCGATCTCGCCCCCGTACGGTGACGATGCCGCGCCGAGCCGCGACCACGTGTCGCTGGGGCCGTACATCAAGGCCTTACCCTTCGGCGGCGACGGGTGATAGCGGCGCCAGACGAACAGACCCGGTAGGTCAAGGCAGTGGTCGGCGTGCAGATGCGACAGCAACACGTGCACCGAACCTGGGTCGGCGTGACGTTGCAGCGCACCGAGGACGCCGCCACCGAAGTCGATGACCATCGGCGGGCAGTCCGGCGCCCTGAGCAGATAACCCGATGCCGGCGAATCCGGGCCGACGACGCTCCCGGAGCAGCCCAGCACGGTGATTCGCACGGTCACTACTGTGCCATGCCCGGGACCATGTTGGCGAAAACATCCCCGTTTCGTTAGCGAGGAACTCAGCCGGGGGTTGCAACCTGACGATGGATGGGGTGTACGCCGGTGATCACCGGTCCCAAAAACCGCGCCGCAAGCGCGAGAAACGCCTCGGGGTCCCCGGTGGCTTCGAACACCCGACTTGGCGCGGCAGCGACGGGACGATCGGGGTGCGGATGCAGTAGATCGAGCTCGGTGAGCACCCGGACCAGCTCCTTCGCCGTTTCCTCGGCGCTGGAGACCAGCGTGACACTATCGCCCATTGCGAGCTGGATCAGTCCGGAGAGCAGCGGATAGTGGGTGCAGCCCAGCACCAGCGTGTCGACATCGGCGCGCTGCAGCGGCTCGAGATAGCCCTCGGCCAGTCCGAGCACCTGGCGGCCGCTGGTGATGCCGCGCTCGACGAAATCGACGAACCGTGGGCAGGCCACCGCGGTGATCTGGGTGTCGCGGGCGGCGGCGAACGCGTCCTGGTAGGCGCCCGAGGCGACGGTGGCCTGGGTGCCGATCACGCCGATGCGCCCGTTGCGGGTCGCGGCGACCGCGCGCCGTACCGCGGGCAGGATCACTTCGACGACCGGCACGGCGTAGCGTTCCCGCGCGTCGTGCAGACAGGCCGAGGATGCCGAGTTGCAGGCGATCACCAATGCCTTGACGCCGCGGTCGACGAGGTCGTCACCGATGGCCAGCGCGTGCCCGCGGATCTCGGGGATCGTCAGCGGACCGTACGGACCGTTGCCGGTGTCACCGACATAGATGATGTTCTCGTCAGGCAGCTGATCGATGATGGCGCGCGCCACCGTCAACCCGCCCACTCCGGAGTCGAACACTCCGATGGGCGCCAGTGCGTCACTCATGTCGCCGACCGCCGTGCGGTCCGGCGATGTTCTCGGGCTTTACGCTCCGGGCTGGACAACAGGTAGGCGGCCAGGACGCCGGCAATGCCCCCGCAGAGATGTCCCTGCCAGGACACTCCTCCGCAGACATCGAGCACCGGCACCGCCCCCCACAGAATGCCGCCATAGGCGATCAATACCACGACTCCGATGGCGATCTGCCAGGCTGAGCGCGTGAAGAATCCGAACACCAGCAAGAACGTCAGCCAGCCGAAGATCACCCCCGAAGCACCGATGTGATCGGGCTCCAGGCCGCAGGTAGATCCCACCTTGCCGATCAGCCAGGTGCCGAAGCCGCCGACGATCCACACGATCGCCGTCGCCCACAGGAATCGGGACAGCCCGGCCATCGTGACCAGGAAACCCAGCACCAGCGCCGGCCCGGTGTTGGCCGCGAGGTGGCCCCAGTTCGCGTGCAGCAGCGGAGCGAACAGGATGCCCCACAGGCCGTCGGCCTCCAACGGCTTGATGCCGTAGTTGTAATCGAGTTGGTGATGGTCGAGTTGGTCGAAGGCCTCGACGACATAGAGCAGCGCCACGAAGCTGATGATCGTGGCCCCGCCGACGACCCACGCGGAGCGTTTCCTCGGTCGCTGCACCGGCGCGCTGCTCATGTGCGCCGCTCTCCCCCGCAAGCGGGAGGTGCCCCCACCTCATCGCTGCGCTCTGCATCGTCGTCGGCGCGGGTCATGCCCATAGCTTGCCATCCAAAGCGTCCTCGGCTTCGTCCAAACTAGCGGTCACCAGCACGTCACAGGAATGCTCCGGGCAACAGGTCCCGGTAATTCGGTATCCCGGCCACCGACTCGGCGGCGATCACGGCGACGACCACCGCCCGGGCCAGACAGTCCGCCGCCGCGGCGCTCACCGCGGTCGCCAACGGCGTCTCCGGCGAGAACGCGGCGGGCGTATCGGCCGGCGGGGCGACCTCGACGGCGCCGGTGGCCAGGGCGAACACCATGTCGCCGTCCACCGGGGTATGCACCGGCCGGATGGTGCGGGCGAGTCCATCGTGGGCCGCGCGCGCGACCTGTTGGCAGGCGGCCGGGCTCAGCGCAGCATCGGTAGCGACGACCGCGATAGTGGTGTTCAGCGAGCTCAATGGGGATTCGAGCTTGCCGAGCGCGGCGATCTGTTCATCGGGCGGCGCCGTCAGACCGAGTTCGTCGACCAGGTAGCTCAGCCAGGGTAGGCCGGTGGCTTGGTCGATGACGTTGCCCGCGGAGTTCACCGCAACCAGCGCACCGACGGTCACCCCCGACGACAGCGTCGTCGATGCGGTCCCGACACCGCCCTTGAGCACACCGGCAACCGCCCCAACCCCGGCACCGACCGTGCCCACCGCGACTTCGGTGCCGGCTGTCTGACAAGCGGCATACCCGAACTCAGCGGTCGGCCGGTGACTCCAGTCGCCGACGTCCAGATCGAAGATCACCGCGCCCGGCACGATCGGTACCAGCCCACCGCTCATCGCCACGCCGCGGTCGTGCTCCTCGAGCCAGCGCATGATCCCGTCGGCGGCCGCCAATCCGTAGGCGCTGCCGCCGGCGAGGAGCACCGCGTCGACGTAGCGCACGCTGTTCGCCGGGTCCAACAGGTCGGTCTCCCGGCTGCCCGGCGCTCCGCCGCGGCAGTCGACGGCACCCACCGTGCCGGGCGGCGTCAGCACGACGGTGACACCGGTCGCCCAACCGGTATCCATGGTCGCGTCGGGGTCCAGCCGGTGGTGGTGGCCGACCAGGATGCCCGCGACGTCGGTGATCGAGCTCATCGGGATCCCATCAGCGCCAGCACCAGATATTCCTGCAGGAAGGTAAGCCACTGATAGACGTCGAGGTGCGAGGCCATCGGATGGTCGTCGGGCAGTCGATCGGGACCGCCGGGACGGATGTCGAGCATGGTGCCCAGCGCCAGGCGGATGTCGTTGACGGCTGCGATCCACGCGTTCGCGGCGTCCTCAGTGAGCTCGAAGCGGCCGCCGTCGTCCGGGACGGTCGCCAATAGCTGTTGTGCGGCAACGCGTTTGGCCTCGATTATCTCCGGCTCGTGCAGGCTGCGCAGCGCGGCATTCAGCTGGTCCGTAGTGTCCGCAGCATCGTCGCCAGGCTTGGAGAAGTCCGGCAGCAGCCGCTGCAGTGTCGAATTATCGGGAGGTTTGGAGTTACCGGTTTTCATGCCGGTGATTTCCTCGAGTTCGTCTGGCGGCGAGGATGATTCGCGCTCGTCGAGCAGCCCGATCATCGAGCCGACCAGATTCTTGAGCAAGGCGGCCTCGTTCGCGTCCAGAGCGGACCGGAAACGGGGACCGTCGGCGGTCTCAACCCGCTTCCACTTGCGCACGTCCGAACCCGGATGCCCTTTCAGCGGTCCTGCTGCATGGTGGCCCACAACCCGGCCGCATGCAGCTTGGACACGTCGGTCTCCATGGATTCCCGGCTGCCCGACGACACCACGGCTTTGCCTTCGTTGTGCACCTGCAGCATCAACTTGGTGGCGTGCGGCTCGCTGTAACCGAACAGCTTCTGGAAGACGTACGTCACGTAGTTCATCAGGTTGACCGGATCGTCCCAGACAATGGTCACCCAGGGCGCGGCCGTGGCTTCGACGGAGCCGGCTTCCCGTTGCCCGGTGGTACCCGGTTTGGTCGGGGCTGACGCAACCATGGGTTCTAGGATAGCGAGCCGCGGCCATTCACCCGATACGGTTGCGTTGTGAACGACTCGGTGTGCGCCGGGCTGCTGACCGACCGATACGAATTGACGATGCTGGCGGCGGCGCTGCGCGATGGCACCGCGGATCGCCGGACCACGTTCGAGTTGTTCGCGCGCCGGTTGCCCGACGGACGCCGCTACGGCGTGGTCGCCGGGACGGGCCGGTTTGTGGAGGCCTTGCCCGAGTTCACGTTCGATGACGTGGCGTGTGAGTCGCTGGCGGAATTTCTCTCTCCTGACACGTTGGCATATCTGCGCGACTTTCGCTTCGCCGGCGACGTCGACGGCTATGCCGAGGGCGAGCTGTACTTCCCTGGGTCGCCGGTGTTGTCGGTACACGGCAGCTTTGCTGAATGTGTGGTGCTCGAGACGCTGGCGTTGTCGATCTTCAACCACGACACCGCCGTTGCGTCGGCGGCCGCCCGGATGGTCAGCGCGGCCGAGGGGCGGCCGCTGATCGAGATGGGCTCGCGACGCACCCACGAGCGCGCCGCCGTCGCTGCGGCCCGCGCCGCCTACATCGCCGGCTTCGCCGGGTCATCCAACCTGGAGGCGCGCCGCCGCTACGGCGTGCCGACCGAAGGCACCAGTGCGCACGCGTTCACCCTGTTGCACACCGGCCCCGACGGACCCGACGAGCCGGCCGCGTTCGCGGCGCAGGTCGACGCGCTCGGTGTAGGCACGACGCTGCTGATCGACACCTACGACGTGACGACCGGTGTGGCCAGCGCCGTCGCCGCCGCCGGCACCGGCCTCGGTGCGGTGCGCATCGACTCCGGGGATCTGGGCGTGTTGGCGCGTCAGGTCCGAGCGCAACTCGACCGACTCGGAGCGACGGAGACCCGCATCGTCGTCTCCGGCGACCTGGACGAATTCGCCATCGCCGGGTTGCGGGCCGAACCCGTCGACAGCTACGGCGTGGGCACCTCACTGGTCACCGGGTCCGGAGCGCCGACCGCGAGCATGGTCTACAAGCTGGTCGAAGTGGACGGCATCCCGGTCGAGAAGCGCAGCGTCCGCAAAGAGACGCACGGCGGCCGCAAGGAGGCGCTGCGGCTGTGCCGTCCGACCGGCACGATCACCGAGGAGATCGTGCATCCGGCGGGGCATCCGCCGCAGACCAGTGAGCCGTCCCGGGTGGTGACGATCCCGCTGGTGCGCGACGGCAAGGCGGTGGTCGACGTAGACCTGGGCGTGGCGCGCGACCTGGTGGCCTCGGGCTTGCGAAGCTTGCCGTGGGAGGGTCTGATGTTGTCGCACGGCGATCCGGCGATTCCCACGACGCAGATCCCCGCGCGACGCATCGACCACCAGGAGTAGCCACGCCCAACGAGCTACCGGCGTCCGTGCCCGAACTGCTGGCCACCGCGGTCGCAGCACTCGGGGGCAGTGAACGCAGCGGCCAAGTGCAGATGGCCGCCGCGGTTGCCGACGCGTTCGAAACCGGCGAGCACCTGGCGGTGCAGGCGGGAACCGGGACCGGAAAGTCGTTGGCCTACCTTGTTCCGGCGATTGCCCGCGCGGTGTCCGACGAGACGCCCGTCGTGGTGTCGACAGCGACGATTGCCCTGCAGCGCCAGCTGGTCAACCGCGATCTGCCACAACTGGTCGACGCACTCACCGACACGCTGCCCCGCGCGCCGCAATTCGCCCTGCTGAAGGGTCGCCAGAATTACCTGTGCCTGAACAAGATTCACAACGGATCGGCTTCGAGTACAGATGACGAGCCACCGGAGGAGCTTTTCGAGCCGCAGGCGGCCACGGCATTGGGGCGCGACGTGCAACGGCTCACCGCGTGGGCCTCGACGACAGACTCGGGTGACCGCGACGACCTCAAACCGGGTGTCGCCGACCGTTCCTGGTCACAGGTCAGCGTGTCCTCGCGGGAATGCCTCGGCATGGCACGTTGCCCGTTCGGCACCGAATGCTTCGCCGAACGCGCCCGAAGCCGGGCAGGCCAGGCCGATATTGTCGTGACCAACCACGCGCTGCTGGCCATCGACGCCGTCGCCGACTCGGCCGTACTGCCCGAACACCAGCTGCTCATCGTCGACGAGGCGCACGAACTGGCCGACCGGGTGACCGCGGTGGCCACCGGCGAATTGACCGCGACCGCACTGGGAATCGCCTCGCGGCGCATCACCAGGCTGATCGAACCCGAGCTCATGCAGCGGTGGGAACGGGCCTCGACCAACTTCACCATGGCGATCCAGAACGCCACGGCCGGCCGCATCGATCACCTCGACGACGAACTGGCCACTCACCTCACCGCGCTGCGCGATACGGCCAGTGCGGCACGCTCGGTGATCGACACATCGCCGGCCGATACCAAGGCAGCGTCGGCGCGTGCGGAGGCCGTCGCAAGCCTCACCGAAATCGGTGACACCGCGTCGCGCATGTTGATGTCGTTCGCGCCGGCGATCCCCGATCGCACCGACGTGGTCTGGCTGGATCACGAGGACAACCGCGGTTCGACGCGTGCGGTGCTGCGGGTGGCGCCGCTCTCAGTGGCCGGGCTGCTGCGCAACCGGCTATTCGCCGACGCCACAGCGATATTGACGTCGGCGACGCTGACCGTCGGCGGCTCGTTCGACGCGATGGCGACCGCCTGGGGCCTCGCCGACGCACAGGATGACACTGAAAAACGTTGGCGTGGAATCGATGTCGGGTCACCGTTCCAGCATGCCAAAGCCGGGATTCTCTACGTCGCAGCCCATTTGCCTCCGCCCGGTCGCGACGGGACCGGCTCGGCCGAGCAGCTGAATGAGATCGCCGACCTCGTCAACGCGGCCGGCGGGCGGACGCTCGGGTTGTTCTCGTCGATGCGGGCGGCACGCGCCGCCGCCGAGGCGATGGCCGAACGACTTTCGACGCCGGTGTTGTGCCAAGGCGATGACAGCACCGCCGCACTCGTCGAACAGTTCTCCGCCGACGCAGCGACGTCACTGTTCGGCACGCTGTCGTTGTGGCAGGGCGTCGACGTGCCCGGCCCGTCGTTGTCGTTGGTCATCATCGACCGCATCCCGTTCCCACGGCCGGACGATCCGCTGCTGGGCGCCCGGCAGCGCGCGGTAGCCGCACGCGGCGGCAACGGATTCATGGCCGTCGCCGCCAGCCACGCCGCGCTGCTGCTGGCCCAGGGTGCTGGGCGGCTGCTGCGCGGCGTCGACGACCGCGGCGTGGTCGCGGTGCTGGACTCCCGGATGGTGACCGCCCGCTATGGCGGCTACCTGCGAGCCTCCCTGCCGCCGTTCTGGTCGACAACCGATGGCACCGCAGTGCGCCAGGCGCTGGAGCGATTGCGAGCAGCCCAGGAGGCCCGCTCAGCGGGGTGAAGCCAGGGCGACCAGGCCGAGTTCGGCCGGGGAAGCCAGCATTGGATGATTCGGCAGCACCCGCACGGTGTAACCGACCGCGCCTGCGACCGGCAAAGTCGTCGTCGTCGAGAAAACGTGGTCACCGCCGGACGCGGTGCCGGTGTATGGCATCTCGACGGTGATCGGGTCCACCAGCGCGTCGCTGGTGTCCACCCTGCCGACCACCGCCTGCACGGTGACCTCGTCGGGCCGCAGGCCGGCCAGCTGGACGGTCGCGGTCAGCGTCAGCTTCGATCCGAGGACGGGGATGTCGGGCAGCCCGGTGCTGTCGACGTCGGTGACCTCGATGTGTGGCCACGCCTCGAACACACGCCGGCGGTAGTCGGCCAGGTCGCGGGCCGGGTCGAACGCCGCCCGCCCGTCGTCGTCGAACGTCACGGTGCGGCGCAGCGACTCTGCCGCCGGCACGTAGTAGCGCTCGGTGTAATCGCGAACCATCCTGGAGGCCAGGACTTTCGGGCCGAGCGTCTGAATGGTGTGGCGGACCATCTCGATCCACCGGCGGGGTACGCCTTGCTCGTCGCGCTCGTAAAATGTCGGCGCCACCGACTTCTGCAGCAGGTCGTAAAGCGCCGCCGCTTCCAGGTCGTCGCGACGGCCCTCGTCGGCCACCCCGGAGGCCGACGGTATCGCCCAGCCGTTCTCGCCGTCGTACCACTCGTCCCACCACCCGTCGCGGATGGACAGGTTCAGCCCGCCGTTGAGCGCGCTCTTCATCCCCGACGTGCCGCACGCCTCCAGCGGACGCAGCGGGTTGTTCAACCAGACATCGCAGCCCCAATACAGCAGCCGTGCCATCGACATGTCGTAGTCGGGCAGGAACGCGATGCGGTGGCGCACCTCGGGCCGGTCGGCGAACTGCACGACCTGCTGGATGAGCGCCTTGCCGCCGTCATCAGCGGGGTGCGACTTGCCGGCAACGATCAGCTGGATCGGCCGGTTTTCGTCGAGCAGCAGCTGTTCCAGCCGGTCGGGATCGCGCAGCATCAGCGTCAGCCGCTTGTAGGTCGGGACCCGTCGGGCGAACCCGATGGTCAGCACGTCGGGATCGAATGCCGTTTCGATCCAACCTAATTCGGCTTCGGGTGCGCCACGTTCGAGCCACGAGCGACGCAGCCGCGCCCGGACGTCCTCGACCAGCAGCGTGCGCAGCTGCGAGCGGATCCACCACAGGCGCCCGGCGTCGACCTGGTTCAGTCGTAGCCAGACGCCGGGGTCGCTGAACGCCGCGTCGTCCGGTCCCGCCAGTTCACGACCCAGCTCCAACCATTGCGACGCCGCCCACGTGCGCGCATGGACACCGTTGGTGATCGAGCCGATCGGCACTTCCTCGGGATCGAAGTCCGGCCACAGCTCGTTGAACATCGCGCGACTCACTCGGCCGTGCAGCAGCGAAACGCCGTTGGCGCGCTGGGCCAGCCGCAGGCCCATGTGGGCCATGTTGAATTTCTCCGGGTCGTCCTCGGCGCCCAGCGCCTGGATCCGGGCCAGCGGCACGCCGGGCAGCAGCGCCCGGCCATCAGCATCCGCGAAGTATTGCTCCACCATCTCCATCGGAAACCGGTCGATGCCGGCCGGGACCGGCGTGTGGGTGGTGAACACCGTACTGGAGCGGACCACGGTCAGTGCGGTGTCGAAATCCAGCCCGGCATCGACGAGTTCGCGGATGCGTTCGGCGCCGAGAAATCCGGCGTGACCTTCGTTCATGTGGAACACCTCGGGCGCCGGCAAACCCTCGATCGCCGTGAAGGCGCGGATGGCTCGGACACCGCCGATGCCGGCCAGGATCTCTTGCTGCATCCGATGCTCTTGATCGCCGCCGTAGAGGCGGTCGGTGACCCCACGCAGTTCGTGCTCGTTCTCCGAAATGTCGGAGTCCAGCAGCAGCAGCGGAACGCGACCGACCTGGGCCACCCAGACCTGCGCGTGCAGCCGGGCCGCATCCGGCAGCGCCAGCTCAACCAGTGCAGGAGCGCCGGTACTGTCGGTGAGCAGTCGCAGCGGCAGCCCCTGCGGGTCGAGCGCCGGATAGGTTTCGTGCTGCCAGCCATCGGCCGTCAGCGACTGCCGGAAGTAGCCGGAACGGTAATACAGGCCCACCGCGACCAGCGGGAGTCCGAGATCCGACGCGGACTTCAAATGGTCGCCGGCCAGGATTCCCAGGCCACCCGAGTAGTTCGGCAACACCTTCGCGACCCCGAACTCCATCGAGAAGTACGCGATGCCGTTGGGCATCGCCTCGCCGTTGTCTTGTTGCTGCTGATACCACAGCGGGCGGCTCAGATAGTCGGTCAGATCGGCCGCCAGGTGATCGAGCCAGTCCAGGAAGCCGCCGTCGACCGCCAGCTCGTCGAGCCGGGCCGGGCTCACCGCGCCCAACAGCGCAACGGGATCTTGACCGCATTGCGCCCACAGCGCCGGGTCTATCGCGCCGAAGAGGTCCTGCGTCGGCTTGTCCCACGACCAGCGCAAGTTGATCGACAGCTGTTCGAGCGCCCCCAGGCGTTCCGGAAGGTGAGCACGGACCGTGAACCTACGGAGGGCTTTCACGCATCACTACCTTACTGACATCAGACCGGGGTTCGCTCGCCTAACCGAGAGCGCATCCTGCCTCCGCGTGTGGTCCGACACTACGGTGGGTATGGGGCGCAAAGAGTCCTACGCCTGAGGAGCAACTCGCAAACCGGAAGGAAGTGGCGGTGCCCGGTCGTGTCGAGATCGATGACGTCGCGCCCGTCATATCGTGCGGTGCGTATCCGGCAAAAGCTGTGGTCGGCGAGGTGGTTCCGGTCCGCGCCGCGGTGTGGCGGGAAGGCCATGACGCCGTCGCCGCGACGCTGGTGGTGCGTTACCTCGGGCCGCGCTACCCGCTCGCCGGCGAAGCCCGACGGCTCAAGGCGGTGCAGGCCCCTTTAAAGGCTCCGTCAGTCGCCGAAAGCCCCGTCGATCCGCTCCCCCGGGTCAAGCCGCTACTCCTGGCAATGCAGATGGGCGTGGAGCCGTACGTTTTCCACGGTCAGTTCACTCCCGACAGCGTCGGGTTGTGGACGTTTCGGGTGGACGGCTGGGGTGACCCCATCCACACCTGGCGGCACGGTTTGGAGGCCAAGCTGGAGGCCGGCCAGGGCGAGACCGAACTGTCCAACGACCTGCTGCTGGGTGCACAGCTACTCGAACGCGCCGCCACCGGTGTTCCCCGTAATCAGCGCGATCCGCTGCGTGCCGCGGCCGAGGCCCTGCGGGCACCGGGCGATCCGGTCTCGCGGGCTGCGCTGGCGCTAAGTCCCGAGATCGACGAGCTTTTGTCGCAGTACCCGCTGCGTGAGCTGATCACCCGTGGCGAGCAGTACGGGGTGTGGGTGGACCGGCCGCTGGCCAGCTTCGGCTCGTGGTACGAGATGTTCCCGCGCTCGACCGGTGGCTGGGACGCCAAAGGCAACCCGGTGCACGGCACCTTCGCCACCGCCGCAGCGGCGTTGCCCCGTATCGCCAAGATGGGCTTCGACGTGGTCTACCTGCCGCCGATCCACCCGATCGGCAAGGTGCACCGCAAGGGCCGCAACAACACCGCGACCGCGGCCCCCGGTGACGTCGGTTCGCCGTGGGCGATCGGGAGCGACGAAGGCGGCCACGACGCGGTGCATCCGCAGCTGGGCACGATCGACGACTTCGACAAATTCGTCGCGGCGGCGCACGACTTGGGCATGGAGGTCGCCCTGGACCTGGCGCTGCAATGCGCGCCCGATCACCCGTGGGCCAAACAACATCGGGAATGGTTCACCGAGCTGCCCGACGGCACCATCGCCTATGCGGAGAACCCGCCGAAGAAATACCAGGACATCTACCCGATCAACTTCGACAACGATCCCGCCGGACTCTACGACGAGGTGCTGCGCGTCGTGCTGCACTGGATCGACCACGGGGTCAAGGTGTTTCGGGTCGACAACCCGCACACCAAGCCGCCTGACTTCTGGGCCTGGCTGATCGGCCAGGTGAAATCAATTGATCCCGACGTGCTATTTTTGTCCGAGGCGTTCACCCCGCCGGCCCGTCAATTCGGGCTCGCCAAGCTGGGCTTCACCCAGTCCTACACCTACTTCACCTGGCGCACGTCCAAGTGGGAGCTCACCCAATTCGGCGAGGAGATCCCGTACGTCGCCGACTTCCGTCGTCCCAATCTGTTCGTCAACACCCCAGACATCCTGCATGCCGTCCTGCAGCACAACGGCCCGGGCATGTTCGCGATACGCGCGGTGCTGGCGGCGACGATGAGCCCGGCCTGGGGCGTGTACTCGGGCTACGAGCTCTTCGAGCACGAGGCCGTATGGGAGGGCAGCGAGGAGTATCTCGACTCCGAGAAGTACGAGCTCCGGCCGCGCGACTTCGAGGGCGCGCTGAAGGCAGGACGATCGCTGGAGCCATTTATCGCACAGCTGAACAACATTCGCCGGCTCCACCCAGCTCTGCAGCAACTGCGGACCATCAAGTTTCACTCTCTCGACAACGATGCTCTGCTGGCCTACAGCAAGTTCGACCCGATCACCGGCGACTGCGTGCTGGTCGTCGTGACGCTCAACGCGTTCGGGCCGGAAGAGGCGACGTTGTGGTTGGACATGGCCGCATTGGGTATGGAGCCCTACGAGCGGTTCTGGGTGCGGGACGAGATCACCGGCGAGGAATACCAATGGGGACAAGCCAACTACGTGCGTATCGACCCTGGTCGCGCGCCGGCCCACATCCTCAACATGCCGCTCATACCGTCCGAATCACGAATGACGCTGCTGCGCCGGAGGTGACGCCGCGATGAAGCCCACCGACCAACTCGCCAGGACCCACCTGGCGCCCGAACCCCGCGACCTGGCTCGCCTGCTGGCCGGGGAGCACCACGACCCGCACAGCGTGTTGGGCGCGCACGAGTACGGCGACCACACCGTCATCCGGGCCCTCCGGCCGCACGCCACTGACGTGGTCGCACTGGTCGGCGACGATCGGTTTCCGCTGCAGCACATCGACTCTGGGCTGTTTGCGGTGGCACTGCCGTTCATCAACCTGATCGACTATCGCCTGGAAGTCAGTTACCACGGCTCCGACCCGCACACGGCTGCCGACGCCTACCGCTTCCTGCCGACGCTGGGCGAAGTCGATCTGCACCTGTTCGGCGAGGGACGCCACGAACGCCTCTGGGAGGTGCTGGGCGCCCACCCGCGCTCGTTCAAAACCGCCGACGGTGTGGTCGAGGGTGTGTCGTTCGCCGTGTGGGCCCCCAACGCCAAGGGCGTCAGCCTGATCGCGGAGTTCAACGGTTGGAACGGCAACGATGCGCCGCTACGAGTACTGGGCTCGTCGGGCGTGTGGGAGCTGTTCTGGCCGGAGTTCCCCACCGATGGCCTGTACAAGTTTCGGGTGCACGGCGCCGACGGCTCCGTCACGGACCGGGCTGACCCCTTCGCGTTCGCCACCGAGGTGCCACCGCACACGGCGTCGCGGGTGAACGTGAGTGATTACCGCTGGTCCGATGGCGACTGGATGACAGCGCGCGCTCAGCGCAATCCGGTGTTCGAGCCGATGAGCACCTACGAAGTCCACCTGGGCTCGTGGCGGCCTGGGCTGTCCTACCTCGACCTTGCCCGCGAGCTAACAGAATACGTTGTGGCCCAAGGGTTTACCCATATCGAACTCCTACCTGTCGCCGAGCACCCGTTCGGCGGATCCTGGGGATACCAGGTTACGTCCTACTATGCGCCGACCTCCCGCTTCGGCACCCCGGACGAATTCCGGGCGCTCGTCGACGCGCTACACCAGGCCGGAATCGGCGTCATCGTGGACTGGGTCCCGGCCCACTTCCCAAAGGACGCCTGGGCGCTGGGCCGTTTCGACGGCACACCGCTCTACGAGCACTCCGATCCCCGTCGCGGCGAGCAACTCGACTGGGGTACTTACGTGTTCGACTTCGGCCGTGCGGAGGTGCGCAACTTCCTGGTGGCCAATGCGCTGTACTGGCTGCAGGAGTTCCACGTCGACGGCCTGCGCGTCGACGCCGTCGCTTCGATGCTGTACCTCGACTATTCGCGGCCCGCCGGCGGCTGGACACCGAATGCGTACGGCGGGCGGGAGAACCTGGAAGCCGTGCAGTTCCTTCAGGAGATGAATGCCACCGCGCACAAGGCGGCGCCGGGAATCGTCACCATTGCCGAGGAGTCGACGTCGTGGCCGGGCGTGTCGAGGCCGACCAGCGTTGGCGGCCTTGGCTTTTCGATGAAGTGGAACATGGGCTGGATGCACGACACCCTGGACTACATCGGCCATGATCCGGTGCACCGTAGCTATCACCACCACGAGATCACCTTCTCGATGCTCTACGCATTCAGTGAGAATTTCGTGCTCCCGATCAGTCACGACGAGGTGGTGCACGGCAAGGGCACGCTGTGGTCGCGGATGCCGGGCGACGACCATGTCAAGGCGGCGGGTTTGCGCAGCCTGCTGGCCTACCAGTGGGCGCACCCGGGCAAGCAACTGTTGTTCATGGGTCAGGAATTCGGGCAGCGCGCCGAATGGTCCGAGGAACGTGGCCTGGACTGGTTCCAGCTCGACGAGAACAGCTTCTCCAACGGGATCTCGCGGCTGGTCAACGACATCAACAAGATCTATCGCGGCTGCCCGGCGCTGTGGAGTCGGGACACCACGCCGGAGGGGTATTCCTGGATCGATGCCAACGACTCCGCCAACAATGTGCTGAGCTTCCTGCGGTACGGCAGCGACGGCTCGGTGATGGCCTGCGTGTTCAATTTCTCGGGCGCCGAGCACAGCGGCTATCGTCTGGGCCTGCCCAGCGCGGGGCGGTGGCGCGAAGTGCTCAACACCGACGCGACCATCTACAACGGCACCGGGATCGGCAACCTTGGCGGCGTGGACGCCAACGATGAGCCGTGGCACGGTCGTCCGGCATCCGCGGTGTTGGTGTTGCCGCCGACGTCGGCGCTGTGGCTGGAGCCTGAAGGCAACTAGTACAGCGCGTTGGCGAGGTTGCGCCGCCCGGTGATGACGTCGGGGTCGGCGGGGTCGAAGAGCTCGAACAACTCGATCAGCCGCGTGCGCACCGAGGTCCGCTCGTCACCGGACGTCCGCCGCACCAACGCGACCAGCCGGTCGAAGGCGCCCTGCACGTCCTGGTTGAGGATCTGCACGTCGGCAGCGGCGAACGCGGCTTCGATGTCCGAAGGATCGGCATCGGCGGCGGCCACAGCCTCTGGCCCCTGTGCGGTAGCGCGCATCAAGAAGGCGAGTTGGCGTATCGCGCCCTTGGCTTCGGCGTGGTTCGGATCGTCGTCCAGGATGGCCTGATACGAGTCGGAGGCGGCGGCGAAGTCGCCGTCCTGCAGCTGCTGGCGCGCCTGCGCGAGCGCTGGGTCGACTGCCTCAGGTTCGTCGGAATCCGTTGCACCGCTGAGCTTTCCCGCAGTCGCCGACAGTAGTGAGTCCACCCAGCGGCGCAACTGTTCGGGCGGCTGCATGCCCTGAAAGCTCGAAAGTGGCTGCCCCCCAGCCAAAGCCACGACGGTGGGGACCACTTCGACACCGAAGATCTGGGCCACTCGGGGAACCACGTCGACGTTGACGCTTGCCAGCGACCACTTGCCGTTGTCGGCGGCGGCCAGGCCGGAAAGTATGTCGGCTAGTTGCAGGCAGACATCGCTGCGCGGCGACCACAGCAGCACCACTACCGGCACCTCGTTGGACCGCAGCAGCACCTGTTCTTCGAAGTTGGCTTCGTTGATCTCGATGCCGATGGGCGCCGACTCCCCCGCGGCGGTATCGCCGCTGGACGGCGCGCTTTGCTTGAGACCGGACAAGTCGACCGCGCCGGCCATCGCAGGACCAATCGGAGGTCGAGGACGGGTCACGTCGTTAAGTTTGGCACGTCGCGGTGTGGGACTATTCACCCGGTTAGGGCGCCCCGGCCCGCTTCGGGCAGCCGTATGACCAAAATCACACGAACCGTCAATTTTGCGTGCGCACACGCTGCCAGCAACCATTCACGCCCGCAGCAAATGGGCCCGGCGCACGCCCCCCTACCAGCCAGTAACTAGCCAGCCCGCAGAATCAGCGCGTCGCCTTGGCCGCCCGCTCCGCACAGCGCCGCGACGCCGTATCCCGAACCCCGGCGGGACAGCTCGAGAGCCGCGTGCAGCGCGATCCGCGCGCCCGACATGCCGATTGGATGCCCGATGGCGATCGCACCGCCGTTGACGTTGACGATGTCGGGGTCGACGCCCAGTTCCCGCGTCGAGGCCAGTGCCACCGCGGAGAATGCCTCGTTGATCTCCACGACGTCCAGTTGGTCGACGGAGATGCCTTCCCGGCTAAGCGCTTTTTTGATCGCGTTGGCCGGCTGCGACTGCAGCGTCGAATCCGGGCCGGCAACCACGCCGTGTGCACCGATCTCGACCAGCCAGGACAGGCCCAACTCGGTGGCCTTGTCTTTGTTCATCACGACCACCGCGGCGGCGCCGTCGGAAATCTGCGAAGCCGACCCGGCGGTGATCGTGCCGTCGCGACGGAACGCCGGCTTGAGTCCGCCCAGCGATTCGGCGGTGGTGTTGGCGCGAATGCCCTCATCCTCGTTGAACTGCAGGGGATCGCCCTTGCGCTGCGGAATGCTCACCGGCACGACTTCGTCGGCGAAGATGCCGTCCTTCCACGCCGCAGCAGCCTTCTGGTGCGACCGCGCAGCGAATTCGTCCTGCTCGAGGCGGGTGAACTTGTCGACTTCGTTGCGCTGCTCGGTCAGCGCGCCCATCGGCTGGTCGGTGAAGACATCGTGCAGGCCGTCGTAGGCCATGTGGTCCAGAACCGTCACGTCGCCGTACTTGTAGCCCGACCGGCTATCCATCAGCAGGTGCGGCGCTTTGGTCATCGACTCCTGGCCGCCGGCCACCACCACGTCGAACTCACCGGCCCGAATGAGCTGGTCAGCCAGTGCGATGGCGTCGATGCCGGACAGACACATCTTGTTGATGGTCATCGCCGGGACGTCCCAACCGATACCGGCCGCAACCGCCGCTTGCCGGGCGGGCAACTGACCGGCCCCGGCGGTCAGTACCTGGCCCATGATCACGTACTCGACCAGTCGACCCGGCACTTCGGCATTTGGAAAAGCCTTCTCCAGCGCGCCGGCGATCGCGACGGCGCCCAGATCACTGCCGGAGAAGTCCTTCAGCGAACCCATCAATTTGCCGACCGGGGTACGGGCTCCAGCAACGATCACCGACGTCGTCATAACTACCTCCAGGGGCGGGATCAGCGGCCGATTCTGCGCATCGCAGAAGCAGAATCGTTCCCGTCAGGTTACCGTTACGTGATGACCACCGATCAAGTTGACGTCCGTCAAGTACTCGCCACCGCGTTGGTGACGGCGGTCGACCATGTCGGTATTGCGGTCCCTGACCTCGACGACGCAATCGCGTGGTACCACGACCACCTCGGCATGATCGTGTTGCACGAGGAAATCAACGAAGACCAGGGCATTCGCGAGGCGATGCTGTCGGTGCGCGGCGCTCCGGTCGGCAGCGCTCAGGTTCAGCTGATGGCCCCGCTCGACGAGTCGTCGACAATCGCGAAATTCATCGACAAGCGCGGGCCCGGCATCCAGCAGTTGGCTTACCGGGTCAGCGACCTCGAGAGCCTCACCGACCGCCTGCGTGAGCAGGGAGTCCGGCTGCTCTACGAGGCGCCCCGGCGCGGCACAGCGAACTCGCGGATCAACTTCATCCACCCCAAGGACGCCGGTGGCGTTCTGATCGAGTTGGTTGAGCCCGCCGACGACGCGCAGAAAGCGCACTAGTTTTCGTCACGACCATTTTCGGGTCGGCGCGCGCGTAGCACGATTTAGCCAGCAGGGCGTGTGCCAGTGCCGCCGGTCATCGAGGGCAACCTCACCGGAATCTGCTAACCACACCACCACGTGCGCTGTACCCGAACGGATTTCGTGATCGCAACCGGGGCAGCGATACGTTTTGAGCGCTTGCGCGGCGGCGACAGGTCGCACCTCGTAATCGTGGCCGTCCGGCCCGGTTTCCACGCGGCGTTGCGTCGGCAGCGGCCGCAGCGGCGGCTGCCTGCGCGGTGGAGTGCGGCGCCGAGGCATGGCACCAGTTTAGTGAGACACCTCAGAACAGCCGGAATTCGTCAGAATCCATGCCGCGCATCTTGTCGTAATCCAATGTCAGACAACGGATTCCGCGATCGACCGCCAAGGTTTTGGCCTGCGGCTTGATCTGCTGCGCGGCGAACACCCCGCGCACCGGTGCGAGCACGCTGTCGCGATTGAGCAACTCGAGGTAGCGGGTCAGCTGCTCAACGCCGTCGATCTCCCCGCGGCGCTTGATCTCCACCGCGACCGAGCCGCCCTGCTCGTCGCGGCACAGCAGGTCGACCGGCCCGATCGCGGTCATGTACTCGCGGCGCACCAGGGTATAGCCGGGGCCGAGCAGTTCGACATGCTCGGCGAGTAATGCCTGCAGGTGTGCTTCGACGCCGTCCTTGACCAGCCCCGGGTCGACTCCCAATTCATGGCTGGAGTCGTGCTCGACGTCCTCGATGGTGATGCGCAGTTGTTCGCCGGCCTTGTTCTGCACCACCCAGACCGGCAGCTCGCCGTCGAGCACTTCGGTCAGCCAGCATGGTGGGCTCATCCAGTTCAGCGGCTTGTACGCACGGTCGTCGGCGTGCACGCTGACCGAGCCATCGGCCTTGACCAGCAGTAGTCGGCGGGCCGACGGCAGGTGGGCGGTGAGTCGGCCGAGATAGTCGACCGTGCACTGGGCGATGACGAGACGCACGCGACTCACCTTAAGCGCGAACCGCCGAGGCAATTAGGCTGACGCCACGATGATGGCCACACGAACGGTCGCGCAACGGCTGGGCCGGCTTCTGGAGATAGTCACCCGACAGAGCGCTCGGCTGCCGGAAACCCCGGCGTATGGCTCGTGGCTGCTCGGGCGGGTCTCGGAAAGTCAGGCCCGTCGGCGGGTTCGCATTCAGATCATCACCACCGTCTTCATCCTCGCGACCAATCTCATCGGTATCGGCGTCGCGAGCCTGCTGCTGACCATCGCCTTCCCTTCCCCCAGCGTCTTCAGCGATGCACCACTGTGGATCACCTTCGGCGTCACCCCGGCTTACCTTGCCGTGGCGCTGGCGCTGGGGACGTACTGGATCACCCGGCGGACCATCGGCGCGCTCCGCTGGGCGATCGAGGAGCGCCAGCCCACCCCTGCCGACGAGCGCCGCACGTTTATGGCTCCGTTCCGGTTGGCGCTCGGCGTGCTCATCTTGTGGGGGCTCGGCGCGGCGTTGTTGACCACGCTGTACGGGCTGGCTGACAGCACGTTCATCCCGATTGTGGGATTTTCGGTGAGCATCTGCGGCATTTTGGTGGCCACCGCGTCTTACCTATTGACCGAGTTCGCGCTGCGCCCGGTGGCCGCGCAAGCGCTCGAGGCCGGCCGCGTGCCACGGCGATTAGCGCCCGGCATCATGGGCCGCACCCTGACGGTGTGGCTGCTCGGCTCCGGTCTCCCAGTCCTCGGCATCGCCATCACCGCGATGTTCGCCCTGACGCTGAGAAACCTGAGCGAGACGCAGTTTGGCGTCGCGGTGCTGGTCATCTCGAGCGCGACGCTGGTCTTCGGATTCGTCTTGATGTGGATCCTGTCCTGGCTGACTGCGACGCCGGTCCGGGTCGTGCGCGCGGCGCTCAAACGTGTCGAGCAGGGCGATCTACGAGGCGATCTGGTGGTCTTCGACGGCACAGAGCTCGGCGAGCTGCAGCGTGGTTTCAACTCGATGGTCGACGGTTTGCGCGAGCGTGAACGAGTGCGCGACCTGTTCGGCCGCCACGTCGGACGCGAAGTCGCCGCCGCCGCCGAGCGGGAGAAGCCGCAACTCGGCGGCGAAGAGCGCCATGTCGCAGTGGTTTTCGTCGATATCATCGGTTCGACGCAATTGGTGACGAGCCGTCCGGCCGCAGAAGTCGTGCAGCTGCTGAACCGCTTCTTCGCGGTGATCGTCGAAGAGGTGGATAGGCATTGCGGCTTCGTCAACAAATTCGAGGGTGACGCCGCGCTCGCAGTGTTCGGCGCACCCAACCATCTCGACCGACCGGAAGACCAAGCGCTGGCCGCAGCCCGCGCCATCGCTCGTCGACTCGACAGCGAGGTCCCCGAATGCCCCGCCGGGATTGGGGTCACGGCGGGGAAAGCCGTCGCCGGAAATGTGGGCGCCAAAGAGCGGTTCGAATACACGGTCATCGGCGAGCCGGTCAACGAAGCCGCCCGGCTGTGCGAACTGGCTAAGGATGAACCCGGCCGACTACTGGCATCCTCGGACACCGTCAACGCCGCCAGTGAAAGCGAGCGGGCACGTTGGTCTTTGGGCAAGACAGTGACGCTGCGCGGCCATGGCCGGCCGACCCGGCTGGCCGCACCGGTGTAGCCGGGTCACCTCTCAGCCACGCCGATGTCAGTTTTCCGCCAGCAAATGTGTCGACCGGTTCCGACGGCCTGCTCTGCGAGTGGGGGGTGACATTCGGCGATTAGGCCGGGCCGAAAGGCCCTCGCCCAGAAGAGCGCTGGCGAGGAATGCTAATCAGTCCGACCGCTGCCAACGATTAGGAATGGTGATGTTCGCCAACATTGAACAGGCGGCCGCTGTCGGGATCACCGTCGTCGCTCTCGCGTGGATGGCCGCGGTGGGTCCGGGTGCGGCGCATGCGCAGCCGCCGCGCCTGCCGCCCCAAGCTAATAACTTCACCTGTCCTGACATCCCGGGAATCAACTACGTACGGGATCCGGAAGATTCGCATGGGTACTACCTCTGCGTGGATGGATTGCAGCGCCATCGATTCCGGTGTCCACAAGTCACGGTATTGGTCATGGGGATCCCACCTAAGTGCGTACCCTTTCCTCGTAACCCGGGGTGAGCCGCGAATCGCTCCTCAAACGGCGTCAGTCCGCGTCGACCAACGTAAGGTTTTGAACCCGCGACCACGACGTTGTCGGATTTCCGCCAGTAATGTCAGTGGTCGGGTGTAATTGTTTCAAGCGTGCATGAAGACTTCGACCGTTGCTACCGGGCCGTGCAATCCAAGGACGCCCGGTTCGACGGCTGGTTCGTCACCGCGGTGCTGACCACGGGGATATATTGCCGTCCCAGCTGCCCAGTCCGGCCGCCCTTCGCCCGCAATGTCCGGTTCTATCCGACCGCGGCGGCCGCACAACGCGCCGGTTTTCGGGCGTGCAAACGTTGTCGCCCGGATGCGTCGCCGGGATCGCCCGAGTGGAACATCCGCGGGGACCTCGTCGCCCGGACCATGCGGCTGATCGCCGACGGCACCGTGGACCGCGAAGGTGTCACCGGTCTTGCCACCCGCCTCGGCTACACCACACGGCAGCTCGAACGGCTGCTGCAGGCCGAGACCGGTGCCGGCCCACTCGCCTTGGCCCGTGCACAACGCACCCAAACCGCGCGGGTGCTGATCGAGACAACAGATCTGCCTTTCGGCGAAGTCGCTTTTGCCGCAGGCTTTTCCAGCATTCGACAATTCAACGACACGCTGCGGTTGGTGTGCGATAGCACACCGACGCAATTACGCAGACACGCGGCCGCGCGGTTCGGCCGCGCCGGATTGGACATGCGGTCGCCGGGGACAGTGTCGCTGCGCCTGCCGGTACGGGCTCCATTCGCCTACGAAGGGGTCTTCGGTCATCTGGCCGCCAGCGTGGTACCCGGTTGCGAGGAGGTGCGCGACGGCGCGTATCGCCGCACCCTACGGCTGCCGTCCGGCAACGGCATCGTCAGCCTGACACCGGCACCCGATCATGTGCGATGCCTGCTCGTGCTCGACGACTTCCGCGACCTGACGACCGCGATCGCCCGTTGCCGGCGGCTACTCGACCTCGACGCTGATCCGGAGGCCGTGATCGAGGTATTGCGCTGCGATGCAGCGATGGCCCCAGTGGTCGCCAAGGCGCCGGGGCAGCGCATACCCCGCACCGTCGACGAGGCCGAACTCGCCGTGCGAGCGGTGCTGGGTCAGCAGGTGTCCATCAAGGCCGCGCGAACGCACGCCGGCCGGCTGGTCGCGGCATACGGCCAGCCGGTGCACGACGCCGACGGCACGCTGACGCACACCTTCCCGTCAGTCGAGCAGCTCGCCAACATCGATCCGGCCCATCTGGCCGTCCCAGGGACCCGTCGACGCACCCTGACCGCTCTGATCGCCGGGCTTGCCGATGGCAGTGTGGTCCTTGACACCGGCTGCGACTGGGACGTGGCCCGTCAACAGTTGTTGGCGCTGTCCGGCATCGGACCGTGG